>Ga0075122_10000143_pt1:5000-57462 | contig 57462 bp, 55 predicted proteins | sample AntAceMetag02UKB_FD_69790 | JGI IMG/M metagenome (GOLD analysis project Ga0075122, IMG submission 69790) | Saline lake microbial communities from Ace Lake, Antarctica - Antarctic Ace Lake Metagenome 02UKB | ecosystem: Environmental > Aquatic > Non-marine Saline and Alkaline > Saline... | reverse complement strand
AACTCTCCATATATTTTTATATATAAATTATTTTATTAGCTCATTATTTTTTTTCGTTTCTCTCGAAATTTTTTGGTTGTTGTTTTTTTACATATGTTTAGTTTTCAAAGACCGACGTTTCGCACGTTCATTTCACGCGCTTTTATATTTTATCACAGCAACATTTTATTGTCAATAAATATTTACCGGTTTTCTCACATTTTTTAATTATATTTATCCGTATTTAATTGGTGTAATATTAGGTTGTTTAAAAAACTTTAGAAACATGGTAAAACTTTCATTTTTTCTCCTAAGCCAAACAAAAAACCAAGTAATAGTACTTGGTCGTTTTTTGCTGAGTCAATTTGTTATTTTAGGCCAAATAATCTTAATATATCATTATACGTAATAAACAGTAATAGTGCCATTAATAGGAAAAACATAACGGTATGTAATGCGTTCTCTACTTTTTGATTTGGTTTTCTATTTGTAATTGCTTCATATCCAATAAATACCAATCTACCACCATCTAACGCTGGTATTGGCAACAAGTTAACAATACCCAAGTTTACACTCAATAATCCAATCCATCCCAATAAGGAAATAATACCATTCGCAGCAGCTTGACTTGTCATTGAAAATATCCCAACAAACCCACTTAAATCAGATACGCTGACTTGATTGGAAGAGAACAACAATCCGATTGTTTTATAGATTGATGTTCCAGCAGAAATAAAGGAATTATATGCTTGTCCAAAACTACCGAAAAAACTAAATTTCGTACTACCTGAAATACCAACACGGGAAAAGAATACTTCATAATTTAAAGCGCTTAATACATCTTCGCCATAAATAATGTAATCAAATGTATAAAATCCGCCACTACTCAACTCTTCTCCACCCACAACAGAGTCATCAACAGAAACAGAAATTGTCTCACTATTATTTATTGTGTATACGATTGTGTTTTCATCTTCACCAAGAATACTAACTTCAACAAAATCGCCTTGGTTTGTAATCGAAGTTACAACACCTGCTACACTTGCTTTTGTTGTTCTATATACTTCTACTGAATAAAAATCATTTTCATCAACAGAACCTTGTACATTATCGTTTGCGAATGCTATAACATCATCCCAATCAGTCATAACCTCATCATTAATACTGATGATTTCATCTCCTGGCATTAATTGTGCATTCAAATACAAAGGTGTTCCAATCGTTAATTCGTCCGTTCTAATGGTCGATGTGAATCCCAAACCATAAAATATCAATTGTGGTTTAATCAATTCTAATGTAACCTCTTGCCCATCTCGCTCCACCACGAATACATATCCATCATTCGTTTTGGCTAATTCACTACTTACAGAGTTGGCATCTCCGCTCCAAGATGTAACGTTCACACCATTAATAGATAGTATTTGATCATCGACTTGCATCACGCCATAAGCAGGCATATTTTCAGATACTTCTGCCAAAACAGTACTATCGTAATCTGGAACTCCTGATGCAAAAGCAATGATTAAGAATACTACAAATGCGAGAATGAAATTCATCAAAGGCCCACCAAATGTTGTTAAGAATCTTTGCCACTTGGTTTTGTAAACAAAACTTCTATCTTTAGGTGTTATTTGTAATTGATTCTTATCCATTACATACATTGCATTACGTTTCACAGTATATTCATTTATATATAATCGTTTTCCATCTTCGCTAGACAAATCGAAATCTTCTACTTTTACTTCCAAGAAATCATGGTACTTTGTATTGGCTGCATTTAGGACGATTCGATTTACTTCTCCAGAACTATCAAATCCTAAACGAATCTTTTGATCTATTTTTAAGATTTCTGATTCAAGTTCTTCTCCCGCCATAGAAACATATCCACCAAAAGGAATTGCTCTAATAGAATAGGTTGTTTCTCCATACTTTTTGCTCCATAATCTTGGACCCATCCCAAACGAAAACTCGTGGCATAAGATGCCAGCCCTTTTAGCAAAGAATAAATGTCCTAATTCATGGATACAAATTACCAATCCTAAAACGATTAAAAATATTGCTATATTCCATATTGCAGTAAAAAAACTCAAAGTAATCATCATATGTAAAACTCCATTCTAAATATCATATTTGTTAAATATATCTTGTTTAACAAATTGATCTATCTCGTAAATTTGCTCTAACGTCGGATTTTGAACAATTTGATGATGTTTCACGGCATCAATAACAATTGTTTCAATATCGACAAATCGTATTTTCTCTTTTAAGAACAATTGTACTGCAGCTTCATTGGCTGCATTTAGAACCGTTCTAGAACTGCCTCCAGCTTTAAAACATTCAATTGCAAGTGTTAATAAAGGATATCTCTCATAGTCCACTTTTTCAAAGTGTAATTTTCCTATCGTGCTGAAATCCAATGGTTCTGTAAGGTTTTTAACTCTTGTAGGATAAAACATTGCGTAACTAATTGGCAATTTCATATCATGATTTGCCAACTGTGCAATTACAGAGTTATCAACAAATTCTACCATGGAATGAATAATGCTTTCCTTGTGAATCAACGGTTTGATTTTGTCGATTTCAATATCAAACAGATACGCAGCTTCAATAATTTCAAAACCTTTATTCATCATTGTCGCTGAATCGATTGTTATTTTTTTACCCATCGACCAATTCGGATGATTCAATGCATCCTTTAATGTCACGTCGTTTAATTCCGCTTTTGATAAATCTCGAAATGATCCACCGCTAGCAGTAATAATAAGTTGTTTAATGTTATCTTTGTTTTCGCCTTCCATGATTTGCCAAATAGCATTATGTTCAGAATCAATTGGATATAAATTTACGTTGTGTGTAGATAATAATTCTTTTATTAAATGTCCACCAACAACAAGTGTTTCTTTATTAGCAAGAAGAATATCTCGATCAACCTTAATCGCTTCGATGGTAGGTTTTAGTCCCACCATACCAACTAGCGCGTTAATCAAAATTCCATCTTTGTCTTCTGGATTTAGATTGGCTATTGCTTCTAATCCACTCGGCCCAAATACTATTTTAACATCTCGAAAAATATTTTGAATGATTTTTGCATCCTCTTCGTCTTTTACAGCAATCATTTCCAAAGCAAATTTAGAACCGATTTCAATAATCTTTTCTAAATTCGAGTATCCCGAAATTGCTATTAAATTAAATTCGTTTGGAAATTCTTCAATTATTTCAATTGTTTGACTCCCAATCGAACCAGTTGCTCCTAAAAGATAAATATTTTTCATGTTTTACTCCTAAAATATAATAACTGCTAGCATTAAGAAAATTGCCGCAAACATACTAGAATCAAAGCGATCTAGAATGCCACCATGTCCCGGTAATAGATTTGAGTAATCTTTTATTCCAGTTTCTCTCTTGAATTTAGAAGCGATTAAATCTCCTATTTGAGAAATGCAAGATAATCCCACTGATAACAATAAGATAAACCAAAAACTAAAATCAAATACTTCCAAATAATGTGCAAATATCGCTGCTATAACAGCTCCAAAAACTAATCCGCCAACTGCACCTTCAATGCTTTTCTTAGGGCTTATATCTACAGCTAATCTGTGTTTGCCGAATTTGACTCCTATTAAGTAAGCGAATACATCCGTTACCATAGATACTAAGAATAGGTAGATAATTAAATTCATGTCTATCTTTCTAAGATATGCAAATCCGATAAATCCTAAGCTCGCATAAAAAACTGTTAACAGTTGGTTACCAAAATCACTTCTATTAAATTCTTTTATCGAGATAAATAAAATTGTATAGAATAACAACAATCCTAGAATAAAGATAAAAACATATATATAAAATATACTTCTATCAAAGAAGATAACGCTCATTGTCGCAAATGCTACCGTTGTAAACACACTTATGTAATCAAACCAACGTTTGGTCTTATTATTCCTAGACATATTGGTAAATTCGTAAGCAGCTAACCCAGATAGCATTACACAAAAACCAGAAAATAAATATTCTAATTGGCCTTCTCCAAAATAGATTAAAATTGCTAAAACTATAACTAAGAATCCACCTGTAATAATCCGTTGTCTCATTTTTTCTTTAATCCCCCGAATCTTCGATCTCTCTTATTAAAGTCAAGAATCGCTTTTTCTAAATCCTTTTTCTTAAAAGCAGGCCAGTATGTATTACAAAAATATAACTCTGCATAAGCAGCTTGCCACAATAAAAAATTGCTTAGTCTTACTTCACCACTTGGTCTAATTAATAAATCTAATTTAGGCAAGTCTTTCGTGTATAAATATTTCTCTATATCTTTTGGTTCAATGTCTTCTATAGAAATTTGTTTATCGACAACATCTTGCGCAAGCTTTTTAACAGCATCCGTAATTTCAGTATGAGATCCATAATCAAAACAAATATTTAAAATAATCCCTTTGCGATCTTTTGTGTTTTTTGTAATTCTTTCTAAAATCTCTAAATTACCTTTGCTAAGGTGAGATTTTCTTCCAGAAAACATTACTTTAACATCGTATTCTTGAAAGTCATCTTTGAATTTTTTTTCAAATTCTTCGGGTAACTTCATCAGATAGTCTACTTCACCTTTCGGTCTAGACCAATTTTCAGTCGAAAAAGCATAAACACTCAAAGCTTTTATACCTAACTGCGATGCGGCTAAGGTCACCTTTCTTATGTTTTCAACGCCTACTTGATGTCCAAAGGTTCGAGGCAAATGACGTTTTTTTGCCCATCTCCCATTACCATCTAAAATAATTGCTACATGCTGTGGGATATATAATGAATCTAATTTATTTTTCATATTGACCCCCATTCTAACATTAAAATTATACTATATTTTATGTGATTATTCTATGATTTTTATTTTTTGGCTTTGGAAAAAAATATAAGACTATTTCTAGTCTTATATACTCATGATATCTTTTTCTTTTGATTTAAAAGCTTCATCAATATGATCTGTAAATTTATCTGTTAATTTTTGAACTTCATCTTGATAATATTTTAGATCATCTTCTGTGATTTCAGATGCTTTTTCCATCTTTTTATAATGTGAAATTGCATCTCTTCTAATATTTCTGATTGCGACTTTATCATCTTCAGACATTTTATGTATTTCTTTTACAAACGCACGTCTGTTTTCTTCTGTTAGTGGTGGCAATACTAATCGGATACCTATTCCATCATTCGATGGAGTTAGTCCAATATTCGCTCCAAAAATAGCTTTTTCAACTTCGCTTACTAACGATTTATCATAAGGTTTAATATAAATCTGCGTCGCTTCCGGAACCGAAATACTAGCAATTTGATTAATCGGTGTATCCACACCATAATAATTAATTGAGATTCTCTCTAGCATCTTTGGATTTGCTCTACCACTTCGGATTGTTGAATACTCTCTATGCAAAGCTTCCATAGTATGTTCCATTTTTTCTTCTGCTTCTAATAAAATTGTCTCAGGCATTAAAATCACTCCTTATTGTTTTTTATTAAAGTTCCGATATGTTCACCTAAAAGGGCTTTTTTTATGTTCCCGTTCACATTCATATCGAATACATAAATATCAATATCATTATCATTGCACAGCGCAGCCGCTGTTGAATCCATGACGTTGAGTTGTTTCTGTAATACTTCTTTATGTGTAATCACTGTATATTTTTTGGCTTCAGGGTTATTTCTTGGATCTGAGTCGTACACTCCGTCCGTCCCGTTTTTTGCCATAAAAACCATTGATGCTCCTAATTCAGCAGCTCTCAAAGCTGCAGTAGTATCTGTAGAGAAATATGGATTTCCAGTTCCTCCGCCAAAGATTACTAAACGATCTTTCTCAAAATGAGACAGAGCTTTTCTTCTGATGTAAGGTTCTGCAACTTCAGGTATATTCAGCGAAGTCATCACTCGAGTTTCCAAGCCAAGAGCTTCCAATGAGTTTTGTAACGCTAAAGCGTTCAAAATAGTACCGATCATTCCCATATAGTCCGCACTCGATCTTTCAATTCCCATTTCGCTAGCTAATTTCCCGCGGAAAATATTACCACCACCGACAATTATACCGATTTCAAAGGTTCCTAGATCAAACGCACTTTTTATCTCTTTTGCTATGTTTTTAACAACTTTTGGATTAATACCAATGCCATCTTCTCCAGCCAAAGCTTCACCACTAATTTTGATCATTACTCTTTTTTTAGTCATAAAATTCTCCTTTTCATTTTAAAGAAAAAGGACATACTATGCCCTTTATTATCTAGTTTGTTTCAATACTTCCTCAGCGAAATTTTCATCTTTCTTCTTGATACCTTCTCCAACAGCCAAACGTCTAAATGAAACAACTGAAGCTCCTTTAGATTTTACATACTCTTGAACTGATTGATCTGGATTTTTAACGAATGGTTGACTTAATAAACAAATCGTTTTAAATTCTTTATTTAATCTACCAGTCACCATTTTTTTAATGATTTCTTCTGGTTTTGGTTTATCTGATTCTGCATTTTCATTCAAAGCTTCGTTTGTTAATACTTCTGTTTCGTGTTGAATAAATTCAGCTGACATATCATTTTTTGAAAGATACTTAGGGCTTGAAGCGGCAACATGCATTGCAATATCTTTTGCAGTTTCAAAATCCGCATTATTTAACACAGCTAATGCAGCAATTTTTCCGCCCATATGCATATATGATCCAAACTCTTGTGCATCTTCTTTGTTTACAACCTCGAATCTTCTAAATGTAAGGTTTTCTCCAATTGCAGAAATTCGTTCTAATAAATATTCGCTTAATGGTTTTCCATCAATCAATACTTCTTTAGCGCATTCTTCACATGTAGCATCACTAGCCATCAAAGCGTCAGCCATTTTATTGGTGATATTTACAAAATTTTCGTTTTTAGAAACGAAATCTGTTTCACAATTTAATTCAAAAATAATTGCTTTATTTCCAGATGTTCGAACAACACACGAACCTTCGGCAGCAACTCTTGAAGATTTTCTAGCAGCTTTTGAAATCCCTTTTTCTCTTAGCCAATCTACAGCTTGTTCTATATTTCCATCGGTTGCTACTAATGCCTTTTTACAATCCATCATTCCAGCACCGGTTTTTTCTCTTAATTCTTTAACTAATTGAGCAGTAATTTGCATTTTTATCCTCCTTAAATCATATCATTATAATATTATCATATTTTTATAATCAATACAATATTTTCTATAGTTTCTTTGTATTCTTTAAAAAGGGAGCCGTCAGCCCCCTAGTATTACATTACTTTATTTATTTCAGAAATTAAATCAGCTTTTTTAAGTTTTGAATAACCAGATAAGTTATGTTCCTTAGCAAGTTCTCTTAATTCAGCAACTGTTTTAGATGATAAATCTAATGCAGGTTTTGCTGCTTTAACTGGTTTTGCTGCTTTAACTGGTTTTGCTTCAGCTTTCTTAGGTGCTGCTTTTTTAGCTACTACCTTTTTAGGTTCTGCTTTCTTAGGTGCTGCTTTTTTAGCTACTACCTTTTTAGGTTCTGCTTTTTTAGGTTCTGCTTTTTTAGGTTCTGCTTTTTTAGCTTCAACTTTTTTAGGTTCTGCTTTTTTAGGTTCTGCTTTTTTAGGTTCTGCTTTTTTAGCTTCAACTTTTTTAGGTTCTGCTTTTTTAGCTTCTGCTTTTTTAGTTTCTGCTTTTTTAACTTCAACTGGTTTCGCTTCCGTTTTTTTGGCTTCCACTGGTTTCACTTCTGCTTTTTTAACTTCAACTGGTTTTGTTTCCGTTTTTTCAGCAACTGTTTTATCAGTTTCTGGTTTTGCTTTAACAAAAACAGGTCTAGGTTCTCTTCTAAATTTAGAATCTGATTTAAAAGCAGGTTTGTCGTTAACTGGTACTTCAACAGCTTCTACTACACCACCACGTCCTTCAATAACTGCATCTGCCATTTTACCAACAATTAAACGAACTGAACGTAATGCATCATCGTTTGCTGGAATAATGTAATCAACATCATCAGGATCACAGTTAGTATCTACGATACCAAACACTGGAATATGTAATTTTCTAGCTTCTAATATAGCATTTCTTTCTTTTCTTGGGTCAATAATAAATAGCGCTTGTGGTACTTTACGCATATCTTTAATTCCACCTAAGAATTTTTCTAGACGTGCCATATCTTTTCTTAAACCGATTACTTCTTTTTTTGGTAATAAATCAAATGTACCATCAGTTTCCATTTTGTAAAGATCATGAAGTTTTTTAATTGAACGTTTGATTGTTTTAAAGTTAGTTAAGGTTCCACCTAACCATCTTTGATTTACATAGTATTGACCTGATCTTGCCGCTGCTTCTTTCACTGGTTCTTGAGATTGTTTTTTTGTTCCTACAAATAAAACTTCTCCACCTTCAGAAGCGATGTCGAACAATGCTTTGTAAGCAACGTCGATAAAATCACTTGATTTTTGTAAATCGATAATATGAATACCATTTCTAGAAGTGTAAATATATTTCCCCATTTTAGGATTCCATCTTCTAGTTTGATGTCCAAAGTGCACCCCTGCTTCTAGCAAGGCTTTCATTGAGATAACTCCCATTTTTGATTCCTCCTTTTGAATTTTGCCTCCACCTAATCAACGCTATTATCACCAATTGGCTCACGATAAATTACTCATAGATGTGTGTATTTTGTATGGCTCAATTATTTTACCAAATTTCGCACAAGAAATCAAGGGAAATTTACTTGAAATCAAGGAAAAAAGGTTTTAGCTCCCTGTAGAACCAAAACCTCCTAATCTTTTTATATTTGTTTGATCGTTATCAACGGTCAAATATTTTATAAATATTCCTTGTGCAATTCGTTCGCCCTTTTCAATTTTAACAATTTCATCGCCAAAATTATATAGGATCAACATGATTTCGCCTTCATTATCTGGGTTGTTATAATAATCAGAATCGATAATCCCCACACTGTTAGCTTTTATCAGTTTTTTCTTAAATGACAAACTACTTCTAGGGTACATTTGTAATACTTCATCATGTTGCATAAAAGCTTTTATACCTGTTGTTACAAATGTGATTTCTTTTGGTTTTAAATCAATAGTAACAGCCGCAGAAAAATCATAACCAGCACTTCCGCTCGTTTTTCTTTTCGGTAATTCAATAGTTTGATTTTTAAATTTTGTGACTACTTCAAATCCACGCTGTTTCATAATATCACCCTTATAATTGACCGGCACCTGTCATTTTTATTTGTTTTCTAAGTTCTCTTTCGGCTTTTTCTAATTCAATGTTTCGCTTTTTATTATCTTCCGTTCTCGCATGTCTAATATCTGTTAAATTTTTTAATGCACTTTCTTTCGATTTACCGATATAAGCATCTTGAGATATCACTGTTATTTTGTTTCTAATGTTTTCCACAACCCCTTGAATCACCACGACGTAAAAAACCATTTTTCCTTGAACTAGTTTAATATACCCAGTATCAATCGTGGAAACGATAGGTAAATGGTCTTTTAGAATTTCATAGTCTCCATTATTCGAACTAGAAACGATGACTGATGAAACTTCTTCGTTATATAATTCACCATCTGGTGTGACAATAACAATATTCATATATATACCTTATTTCTTCATAGATTTTGCTTTTTCAATTACATCTTCTATACTTCCAACAAGTCTAAATGCATCTTCTGGTAAATCATCATATTTACCTTCTAAAATTTCTTTAAATCCCTTTACGGTATCAGCAACTTTAACAAAGCTTCCCTTTTGTCCTGTGAATTGTTCTGCAACATGGAAATTTTGAGAAAGGAATAACCGGATTCTTCTTGCTCTATGTACGACCAATTTATCATCTTCACTAAGTTCATCCATACCCAAGATTGCGATGATATCTAGTAAATCATTGTACCTCTGAAGATTTCTTTGTACTTCTCGAGCTACTTGATAGTGTTCTTCACCAACGATTTCTGGAGTTAATGCTCTTGAGGTAGATGCAAGCGGATCCACTGCGGGATAAATTCCTTCTTCAGAAATTTTACGAGACAAGTTTGTTGTCGCATCTAAATGTGTAAAGGTTGTAGCAGGAGCTGGGTCAGTATAATCATCTGCAGGAACGAAAACAGCTTGAATCGATGTGATTGAACCCATTTTTGTCGAAGTAATTCGTTCTTGAAGATGCCCCATATCCGTAGCAAGTGTTGGTTGGTATCCAACAGCTGATGGCATTCTTCCAAGTAAAGCAGATACTTCTGAACCAGCTTGTGTAAAACGAAATATATTATCAATAAATAATAATACATCTTGTTTTTCTTCATCACGGAAATACTCAGCCATAGTAAGCCCTGATAATCCAACTCTCATTCTAGCTCCAGGTGGTTCATTCATTTGCCCAAATACCATTGCAGTTTTTTTAATAACACCAGATTCCATCATTTCGTAGTATAAGTCATTACCCTCACGAGTACGTTCACCTACACCAGCAAAAACAGATATACCACCATGTTCCTCTGCAACACTATGGATCAATTCTTGAATCAGAACAGTTTTTCCTACGCCAGCGCCGCCAAATAAACCGATTTTACCGCCCTTAATATAAGGCGCTAATAAATCTACAACTTTAATTCCAGTTTCTAAAATTTCCGTTGTAGCATTTAAGTCTTCAATTTTAGGTGCAGATCTATGAATTGGAGAACGTCGGATGTTACCTTCTAAAGGCTTCCCATCAATTGGTTCTCCCAAAACATTGAACATTCTTCCCAATGTAACTTTTCCTACAGGAACAGAAATTGGTTCTCCAGTATCAACAACCTTCATACCTCTTCTTAATCCATCCGTAGAATCCATTGCGATCGTACGTAGTATTCCGCCACCTAAGAACAATGACACTTCCAATGTCAAATTAACTGGGTTACCGTTATTTTCTTTTGCGGAAATTTTTATTTGTAAGGCGTTATTGATAGAAGGCATTCCTTCTAAAAATTCAACATCAACAACGGGACCCATTACTTGAACTACTTTTCCAATATTTGCCATTTGTTCCTCCTAATTAACCGCATTTGCGCCACCGATTATATCATTAAGTTCCAATGTAATCTGCGCTTGTCTAGCACGGTTATAGATTAAATTCTGTTTTTGAATGATTTCTATTGCATTATCTGTAGCACTTTTCATCGCTGTCATTCTAGCAGCGTGCTCCGATGTTTTAGCATCCAGAATAATTCCATACAGTGTATTTTCTAAATATATTGGCAACAACTGATTGATTACATCTTCCGTTGAAGGTTCAAAAATGTAATTTGATACCATCTTGTTTTTATCGGAAATTAAATCTGTTATTGGCAATAAAATTTCTTGTTTTGTTTCTTGAGACATGGAATTGATATAATGAGAATATATCATAACAATTTTATCGACTCCGTGATTTAAATACAACTCAATAAAAGCTCTTGACATTGCTTGAAAATCAATAAATTTCACATCATCGCGAGAGTTTATTGATTCACTGTTCAATAGCGGGAGCTTTTTCTTTTTACAGTAGCTAAAACTTTTATAACCAATCGTTCCAACAATATACTCTGATTTGTTTTTGTGTGTTTCTTTTACTAATTGTTCAAAGTATTTTATAACATTGGAATTATATGGCCCAGCAAGTCCCCTATCACTCGTAACTAAAATATATCCAGTTTTTCTAATCTCTCTATTTTCCAATAATGGATGAGTAAGTTCTGGGTTTGAAGATAATACATTTTCAATTAGTCTTTTAATATACATTTTAATTGGACCAAATGAAACATGTTTTCTCTCCACTCGTTTTAGTTTTGATGCGGAAACCATGTTCATAGCTCTTGTAATTTGTGAAGTTTTTTTTGTGGCTTCGATGCGATTTTTTATTTCTCGTAATGATGCCATTTAATCACCTTCTTACATAAAATCATTAACAAATTTTTCTAATATATCATTCAAAGCATCTCCATCAGGTAGATTCTTTGTTTTTTGCATTTCTTTTATAAGCTTTTGAGCATCTTCATTGGATTTCATGAAACCATGAAGTTCTGTCTCAAATCGTTTAATATCAGTAACTTTAATAGAATCCAAGAACCCCTTATTCAATGCATATATACTTACTGCCTGTAATGTAAATGGCAAGGTTTCATGTAATCCTTGTTTTAAGATTTCAACCGTTCTTTCACCGCGGTCTAAACGCGCTTTTGTTGCGTCGTCTAAATCCGAACCAAATTGAGTAAATGCTTCTAGCTCACGATAACTTGCTAAGTCTAGTCTTAATGTCCCTGATATTCGTTTGATAGCTTTATGTTGTGCGGCTCCACCAACTCTGGAAACTGATAATCCTGCGTTAATTGCTGGTCTAATCCCAGAATAGAATAACTTGGATTGTAAGAATATTTGTCCATCTGTAATCGAAATTACATTGGTAGGAATATATGCAGAAATATCTCCTTCTTGCGTTTCAATAATCGGTAACGCAGTAATGGATCCTCCACCTAGTTCGTCTGATAATTTCGCAGCTCTTTCTAATAACCTAGAATGTAAATAGAATACATCCCCCGGGAACGCTTCACGGCCTGGTGGTCTTCTTAACAACAATGATAATTCACGATAAGCAATCGCATGTTTTGTTAAATCATCATAAATCATTAAAACATGTTTTCCCTTAAACATGAACTCTTCACCCATTGTTACCCCAGCATATGGAGCAAGATATAATAATGGAGCTGGATCACTTGCATTCGCAGCTACAATAATTGAATATTTCATGGCATCATGTTTTTTCAATGTTTCATATATATTTACAACACTCGTTTGTTTTTGTCCAATTGCAACATAGATACAGATTACATCTCCACCTTTTTGGTTAAGAATCGTATCAATAGCAATGGATGTTTTACCGGTCTGTCTATCGCCAATAATTAACTCGCGCTGTCCTCTGCCAATAGGAACCAAAGCATCCAACACTTTTAACCCTGTTTCCAAAGGTTGATTTACGGATTGTCTTTCGATTACCCCGGTCGCTTTTCGCTCAACTGGTCTTGTTTTCTTAGTATCAATCTTTCCAAGTCCATCTAGTGGTTGTCCTAAAGGATTGACAATTCTTCCAATCAATTCTTCTCCAACGCCAACCTCTAAAATTCTTCCAGTAGAATTTACTTGATCGCCTTCTTTAACAAGAGATGAATCATTTAATAAAATAGCTCCAACATTATTTCTTTCTAAGTTTTGTACCATTCCATAAACACCATTAGGAAAAACCAACAACTCTCCACTCATGGCATTGTCTAGTCCATATACTAAAGCTATTCCATCACCAACAGAAATTACAGTACCTATATTTTCTGTTTTTAATTCCTTTTCATATTTTTTTATTTGTTCTTTCAGTAAAGAACTTATTTCTAAGGGATCAATTTTCAATATCCACACCTCTTATTCTGACAAACTAGCTTTTATGTCAACTAGTTGTTTATTTATTGTTTCATCAATAATATTACCTTCAAACTCAATTCTAAAACCACCAAGAATATTAGAATCTAATACGGTTTGAATTTCAATATTTCTGTTATAAGTTTTCTTTAATTTATTCTTGATTTTATTAAGGTTCGTTTCTGTCATTTTTTTATTAGATACTACCATTACTTTCATAATCTTATTAAGATCATTTAGAATATCTTGATACGATAAACTAACAGCTTCAATAATAGAAAAACGATCGTTATCAACGAGAACTTTAATAAAATTAAGTAAAAGTTTGTCCTTTACTACGACTTCTAATAAATCTTTCTTTTCTGTTTTTGATATCTTAGGGTGCGCAAAAAATTTATAGGTGTCTAGAGACAATCCACTTACAAAAGCATTTAGACTATCGATAAACTCGAATTCCCGTTTTGAATCTTTTGCAAGAGAAAAAACAGCTAAAGCATATTGATGTGCTATACCTGTCATACTTTTTCACTACTTTCAAGATTTTTCACTGCTAAATCTTGATAATCGTTGCTATCAATTTCTTTTTCAATAATTTTAGATGCCATCAAAGTAGCTAAATCTACAACTTCCTTACGGATCTCACTTTGAGCTTTTTTCTTTTCTAAAGCAATTTCTTGTTCGGCTTGATGCATCATATTATTAGAATCTAATTTTGCCTTTTCAATAATCGATGTTCGTTCTTCTTCGCCTTTTTGTTTTGCTTTTTCAAGATAACCTTTCGATTTTGCTTTTAAGTCATGATATTCCTTAGAAGTTTTATCTTGCAGGTCTTGAGCTTCTTGGTTCGCCGTCTTAGCTGACTCAAATTCCGTTTCCATTAACTCGTGTCTTTTCTCAAGAAAAGTAGTGATTTTATCCCAAAAGAATATTTTGACAATAATCACCAAAATAAATGTTGCACCTATTTGAATTGCCATGTCTGATAAACTGACACCCAAAGCATTTTCAATTGCTTTTGAAACAGCTGTCATTATATCTCCAATGTCTAAAGTAAGCATACGTAACCTCCTTTAAAGGTTGTTGGTGCAAATCTTATTTTCCAATTAATAAAATTGCAATTAATAGTGCATATAACCCGGTTGTTTCTGCTACAGCTTGTGTAACAAGAGTTGTCACAAGGATTTTCCCTTGAGCTTCTGGCTGACGACCCACTGCTTCCGCTGCTTTACCAGCTGCGAATCCTTGACCAATCCCAGGTCCAAGACCAGCGATAACTGCTATTCCAGCACCAAGATACGCCATCCCGCTAGAAAAATACTCATTGTACTCGCTTGCAAAACGCAAGATTGAATTAAATAACATTCCAAACATTTTTAAATCCTCCTATTTATATTCTAGGCTTCTGAAGCCATAGAAATATTTACTGTTGTTAACATAAAAAATACAAAAGCTTGAATTAGCCCGAAGAAGATATCAAATACCGCATGTAAAGCTACCCCTGCGAAAATACCTCCGAACCAACCTACACCAGCATAAACCATTGCTGCAATTACGGTACCACTCATTAAATTCACAAAGAGACGAAGTCCCATGCTGAATGGGGTTGATACTTCCCCAATTAAATTAATTGGGACCATCAAGATTGCAAGTGGTAAAACCGGCCCTGCCAATCCTTTTATTTTATTCCAAACTCCTTGGAATTTAATTTCAGCAACTTTAATCATTATAAAGGTCATAATGGAGAAACTAAGCGCCACTCCAATATTTGCTAGTGGAGGTGCAAGTCCAATTAATGATGCTGTATTTGCTAGAGCCAAGAAAACGATAATTGTGAATAGGTAAGGTCCAAAAAACTTTAACTTCTTACCTGATATATATTCCTTAATAAAATTATGAAAAGACTCAACGATAAACACGAATAAGAAAACGATTCCTTTCGGTGTTTGTGCTGGGTCTGATTTTTTAACTTTAATTCCAACTATTATAAAAATAATAGCTAAAAATGTAACAATAATTAATGTTGAAATAACATTTGGTGATAAGGGTGCAAATAATTTAAACTCAAGCATCTTCATCATCCCCTTTTCTTGCAAAAATCAATGTAACTGGAAATGAAACAATTCTAAATGTAAATAGTCCAACAAATGTAAGATATACATTCCAGTCTGGGTCGGTATTAGCGATATATAAAATTATACCAAAAAATACATATTTTACAAGATAAATGATTATCGTTGTTGATTTGATTTTTTGAGGATTGTTTTTGTAAAGTTTTTTCATAATTCTATAATTCATAGATTGCATTAATAAAACAGATGTGACTCCAAGAATATAACTCAATACAAAATCAAAATTTTGTGTTATTAAATAAAGCACTAAAGAAAATAGCAACGCAAAGGGCCAACAGAACAAAAATGTTCGTTCAATGATGTTAGCTTTTTTCATTCCCCTTACCCCCATCTATGTTTCTAAGCACTCTCTTAATTAGATTCCACAGCCCTGAAAAAATCCCTAAGACTATAAGTATATATGTAAGTATTACTTTATCATCAAATAACAGTTCGTCAAGATATTTTCCCAAAAAATATCCGATAGCAATACCTACAAATGTTTCCACAAAGAATTGAACAATCAAATTTACAACGAAAACGACGGATTCGTTTTTTTTATTTTGTGCCAAAAAGCCGATCCCCACAATCTCCAAGCCCCGGAATAATATACCCAACTTCATTCAATTTTTGATCTACAGAAACCAAATATATATCCACATCAGGATGTGCTTTTTGCAACGCAGAAACACCCTCAGGACAACCAACAATACCGACAAATCTAATATCTTTTCCCCCATATTGTTTCACTTTATTAATTGCAGCAATTGCACTTCCGCCGGTAGCTAACATTGGGTCAACTACTAATATCGTCGCACTTACAACTTCTTTTGGTAATTTTAAGTAATATTCATGAGGTTCCAAAGTTACTTCATCACGGTATAAACCAATATGCCCAATTTTAGCTGTTGGAATTACATTTTGTATTCCATCAACCATCCCAAGCCCTGCTCTTAATATTGGTACAATTACAACATCTTTTGCCAATATTTCACAAGTGGTTTTTGCAACTGGAGTTTCAATATCAATCGTTTTGGTTAATAAATCTCTAGTCACTTCATAGGTTACTAAAGAACCGATTTCGTTTACATTTTCTCTAAACGTTTTCGTGTCCGTGTCCTTGTTGCGGATAATTGATAATTTGTGTTGAATCAATGGATGATCAAATAATACTACTTTTCCCATTATTTTCCCTCTATTTCCTTGATTTTTTGAACTCTATCTAAATGTCTTTTAAATTTCGAATTATCTGTTCTCATAAAAATATCTAGGAAATGAAACACTTCTTCTATTGTACTAACCCGAGAACCAAAACAAATGATATTTGCTAGATTATGGTTTTTAGCTGACTCGGCAGTGAATTCAGTACTAACTACGGCAGCTCGAATTCCATGTACTTTATTTGCAGCAATACTCACACCAATTCCGGTACCACATATTAAAACTCCAAAATCCGCTGCTGCACCTTGTACTTTTTTTGCAACTTTATATGCGTAATCTGGATAGTCAACAGGCTGGTCTGTAAAAGTGCCTTCATCAACGACATTTATTCCTTGATTTTCCAAATATAATTTAATTTTTCCTTTATATTCAAACCCCGCGTGATCTGAGCCAATCGATACAATCATTATTGTCACCCCTCATTCTTAGTTTATATCATAACAATTATAACAAAACTTTATTCTTTTTACAACTAATAGAAACTTAAAAAAAGAGACGTCTAAACGTCTCTTGTAAATGATATATTTCCTTTTCCTTTGCTTTTCGAACAATACATTGTTCTATCCGCTAAATCTAATAAATCTTCAAAATCAAAATCAGCACCAATAATTGGCACAATGCCCACGGACGCGCTAACTTCAGCTTGCCTTCCTTCTCTGTTTAAGGTTTCAACATCATAGATAACACTCAAAGCTTTTTGATATGCTTCCTTTTCAGTGAAATCTGCTAAATAGATAAAGAACTCATCCCCACCAATTCGGTAATAGGTTACATTTTCTTCTTTATTAGAAATAAATTTATTTCCTAATTCACGCAAAAAATCATCTCCAAGTCGGTGTCCAAATATATCATTGATTCGTTTGAAATTATCGATATCAAAATAGATTCCATAAGAATGATCTGATTCCCTTACTTGTTTCAAATGTTCTTTAAGTGTTTCTCTAGTAAACAGATTTGTTAACAAATCTTTATATGTGCGTTGATAAAAAACAATAGCATCAGGAACTGTATCACTAATCCAATTGATTCTACCGTAAATCAACTCGTTTGATTCATTCTTTTTCGTTAAAGCGCTTAAAGATATATTTAACCACGTTATATGGTTTTTGATTTTTAATGGAAGATATAATTCCGGTATTTCACCATTATGATCAAATTTATCAAGGATACCACTAATGAAATTTTCCACACCCAAAACTTCTGATATGGGATTCACAATTTCTATGTATGCTTCTAAGTCTTTTATAGTCTCTACTTTCTCTAAGTCAACCCCTAACAAAGAAATATCGCCAGTTAAAACTTGCAAAGTAGCATTTTCCTTCAAACTCCAATCAAAACAAAAAGAGACATGGTGATCCTTAGCAAATAACACGTCATTTACTAAATCTACGCCGTAGCTTTCTAATATGAATTTGTTTACTTGTTTATTGTACATATTACACCTCTTAAATTATTACCTCGCCTTGTCTCAAAATCTTGTCTTGTGTCAAATCATAAACGGTCGAAGGCATAGAATCCAAATCTCTTCCTTCAATAACATAATCCACTAATTCACTAAATTTTAGTGCATCAGAAAATTTTGTTATCGCCGGTTCGTTACTGAAATTTAAACTTGTTACAACCATAGGCCCGTGTTTCTTAAGCAAATTTAAGCTTATAGCATTTCCTGGGATTCGTATTCCCACTGTTTTTTTTCCTGCAGATATTATATCATATACTTTTTCATTTTTAAAGAAAATAATAGTCAATTTCCCCGGCCAATGTTTTTTTATATTATTTGGTATCGCTTGATTCATAGAAATTAATGAATACACCTGTTCATCATTAGCGCAGAGTATCACCATTGGTTTGGTATAATCTCTATGTTTAATATCATAGATTCTCTCGATAGATTTTAGATCATTATAAAGACAACCAATACCATAAACCGTATCAGTTGGAAAAATTATTATCTTATTTTTTAGACTTGCGTCCAGATAATTACTTTGATTTAAAATCATCACCTTCACCTACTACAATACTCCATATTTGTTTCGGGTCATCTACAATATAATCCGCTCCCGATTCAACCAATTCTATTTTCTTTCTAAAGCCCCACAACACTCCAACGCTTTTAAATCCCGCATTAATCGCTGTTTGGATATCGGTATTAGTATCCCCTACATACAACACTTCACTTGGTGTAATTTGTAGTTTTGAGACAATATCCAAAGCTGATTCTGGATTAGGTTTTATTTCAAAATTAGATTTTTTTCCATACACATAATCAAATCGAAAATTTTTAAAATAGTAGTTTACTACTTCTTGAGTTTGGAAGTCGGGTTTATTTGAAAGAATATTGACTGATATACCTATTTCTTTCAATTTGTTTATTAAATCCATTATTCCTAAAAATATCCTTGTTTTTGTATATTGCCTTTTTCCGTACTCCTCAATATAGCCTGCCTTTATTTTATCGAACTCTTTGATATCGATTTTGCCTTTGCTAAATGAAGAATAAATCAATTCATCAATTCCTCTTCCAGCGAAATATTTATAATCCTCAATAGAAAATATTGGATAATTATAGGATGCAAACACTGCATTTAAACTATCTGCAATATCTTCAATTGTATCTAATAGCGTTCCATCTAAATCAAACATTAATGCCTTATATTTCATAGTTACTCCCAAAGTGATAATTGTTTTTCCAGTGCATTCTTAACTGGTTTATATGTTTTTCTATGTATATCACATATTCCAATATTTAAAATTGCTTCTAAGTGTTTCTTAGTCGGATATCCTTTATTATGCTCAAAATCATACCCCGGATATTTTTTTGCCATCTCTATCATAAATTCATCTCGAACTTCTTTTGCAATTATTGATGCTGCCGCTATCGAAGCAGACAATGTATCTCCTTTAATGATTGCGGTGAAAGGAATTGCACTTTCTTTTAGTGGCATTGCATCCGATAAAATGTATTGTGGCTCTAAAGATAGTTGATCAATGGCATCAAGCATCCCTTTTTTTGACGCTTGGTAAATATTGATTAAGTCAATTGTGTCTTCATCTATAAAACAATAAGAATAAGCGAATGCTTTTTCTTCGATTTCTTTTTTTAAATGCATTCGTTTTTTGTGACTCAATTGTTTGGAATCATTTAATCCTTCAATCGGGTTATTTGGATTTAATACGACAGCAGCTGCAACTAAGGGGCCAGCCAATGGACCTCTTCCCACTTCATCTACACCGACTACGTATTGAATGCCTGAATCCCATAATTTATTCTCAAACTCGTACATCTTCAACGGTCTCAAAAGTCATCTTTCCTAATTTTAGATTTCTAACATCATATAAGAATAGATTGATTACTCGATCATAATCTATATATCCGCCTGACACTTTACATCCCCGTTTTTCACCGATAAGGTCTAATACTTGAATCGGTTCCGTTTCAAGGTTTATGTCTATGCCATAACGTTCATGAATAGCATTTGGATAATGAGTTGTTAAGAATTTTATTCCATATATTGCTACTTCATCTAATGGTAGTATTTCATCTTTAATAGAACCTAAAAGAGCCAAATTATAAGATACTCGTTCATTCTCAAATTTCGGCCATAATACACCTGGATTATCCAGTAGCACCAAATCATTTTGAGCTTTGATAAAACTTTGAATTTTTGTTACGCCTGGTATATTTCCAGTTTTTACTTTGTTTTTACCAGCAAGGTTGTTAATGAACTGAGATTTTCCCACATTAGGAATTCCAATAACCATTGCTCTATACGCTCTGCCTTGCATACCTTTGCGCTCTTCTTTTTCTTTTAAAGGCTTCAACATCTCCATCGTTTTCTTATGAATAATGGACAAAATATTTCCAGTCAAAGAGTTGATTGCAATGCAATGATGTCCCTCTTCTTCAAACTTTTTCACCCAAGCATCGGTTTTTTTGTCATCTGCTAAATCCGATTTGTTTAAAATGACCAATATCGGTTTATTTCTAACAATTTCCAAAAGCATTGGATTCCTTGATGAATCCGGGATTCTAGCATCAAGCAATTCATATATGATATCTATAATTGGTAATTTTTCCTCTATCAGTCTTCTGGCTTTCGCCATATGACCAGGGAACCATTGAATTTGTTTCAAATGTATCACATCCTATCAATCCAGCGCACAAGTCGAACCGGATAGTTTTAATACTACTTGGCCATACATATCTTCTTGATTCACTAGGCCAAAAAATCTTGAGTCTTGAGAGTTATCACGATTGTCTCCCATAACATAATAAAATCCATCTGGTATGATCATTTCGGAGTAACCAACACTCCCATTTCCTAATGTGTTTTCTACTAGAATATCGTTTACATAGACACCAGTTGAATCCACTAATAGTTTATCTCCAGGCTTTGCAATCAAGCGTTTGATTAAGTACATGTTGTTTTCTTCTAGTATAACAATATCTTGAATGTCATAATCAGACACATATTTAATAATAACAATATCACTATTACAAAAAGTTGGCTCCATAGAAACTCCGTCTACCTGAGCAAACGAAAAGAAAAATCCATTTAATACCATCACGATAACTAAGAATATTGGAACCACACTAAATATATCGCTTAGATTATATAGTTTCTTAAATTTGGGGAGTGTTTCTAATTGCATCTCTTCTGATTCTTTGAATCGTTTTATATATGATTTTGTAAATAAAAAATAGGCAATGAATCCACCAAAAATGATAACAATAAAGAATATAGAAAATATTTCTGTGATAAATGGATTTGGAACATTTTCAAAGGAACGATTGATATTAAAAATAAAGAATTTGTTTTTTTGTAGAATCACAAATAAAACAGCACCTATAAAGATTAACGTGAAAAAACTGATGATCATGAACCTTGATTTTTTCATCAGTTTTTTATTTTCTAATACAGCATCTTGTCTCTCAAATTCTAAGTTTTCTTCTTCCATAATTACTCAATACTTTCAAATATTTTCGCTAGCTGATCAAACTCAATTAAAACAGATCTTGGTTTTGTACCAACATTTCCAGATACTATTCCAAAATTCTCTAACGTGGTCACAATTTGAGTTGCTCTATTAAATCCGATCCCAAATACTTGTGTAATCTTATTTAATGAGCATCGTTGTTCTTCCACGACATAATTCGCTACATCTTTAAATAATTCATCAATGGTATCAACATTTTCTCCAGTAGCTGCTTGAACAAGCAAACTTTCATGTGAGAACATATATTCTGGTTTTGCTTGTGCTTTAATAAATTCCGTGATAGCTTCAATTTCTTCTTGTGACAAATACGCTCCTTGAAGTCTTCTTGCCATTCCGTTTTCAGACAAGAGCATATCTCCTTTACCCAATAGTTTTTCTGCACCAGTCATATCCAATACCACACTAGAATCAACTGAAGATGGAACTCTAAATGCAAATCTTGTAGGAATATTTGCTTTGATAGCTCCTTTTAAGATATCTGCAGATGGCCGTTGGGTTGCAAGTAATAAGTGAATTCCAACCGCTCTTGATTTTTGTGTAAGTTTTAATATTTGTTCTTCTACTTCATTACCGCCAGTTATTAGAAGGTCAGAAGCTTCTTCAATAATTACAACGATTCTCGGCATTTTAACAAAATTAGGAGCTGTCCTTCTTCTGCTATAATAATCTTTTACATTAATTGCTTTAAATTTCTTTAATGTATCGTATCTCGATTCCATTTCATTTACCAAATATTTCAATGATTCAATTGCAATCTTAGGATCATCAATAATTGGTGTTATTAAATGCGGTATATCCGCGAATTGTTGTAAATCAACTTTCTTTGGATCAATCATCATCATTTTAACTTCATCAGGTTTGTTCTTTGTAATAATAGAAGCAATGATAGATGCAATACAAACAGACTTACCACTTTGTGTAGATCCAGCAACAAGCCCATGAGGCATCGATTCAATTGATGTATATACCGGTAACGCATCAATATCCAACCCGATTGCCAATAATAATGGATCATCGGAATTCAAGAAATAATCATTATCCACTACATCTCCAAAGAATACGGATTCGCGAATTTGATTTGGAACTTCGATACCAATCGTATTCTTTCCTGGTATTGGCGCTTCAATTCGAATCGAAAATGCAGATAAACTCATTTGAATATTATCCGAAATTGATGTTATTTTTTTAGTCGGAACCCCAGAACCTAAAGAGATTTCATATCTCGTAACTGTAGGCCCTTTGGTATAATTGGTTACTTCGCCTTCAATACTAAATGAAAGCATGGTTTGATTGATCACATCAATGTTTTCTTTAATCCATGCAGGTTCTTCTTCCGATTTTACTTTGGTTTTTTTGTATAACGCAATCGGTGGCAATTGATATTTGCTGTAATCAAATCCTTCTACTTCGGACTCTACTGGTGCTTTTGGTGTCACTGTAGCAGGTGGCGTATATTCTTGGTATTCAAAATCATCAGAAAATGCAATTTCCTCTACTTCTTTATCTTGATCTTCATTACTTTCGAAGACAACTTCGTCTTCTGCGCTTTCTTCTTCAACCATTTCAGTTTTCTCAACTTCATTGTCCGACAGGATGTCTTTTAAAACGTCTGATTCTACAATATCTGTCTGTTCTTGTGAAATTGTTTCCTCTGCAGACTTAAAAAAATCATCTACAGAAACCGCTGTTACATGACTATCAATGATATCTTGAGCACTAGCTTGAGGTTCTATAGCATCCCTCTTATGCAAATCTTCGTTTGTCAATCCTTCTTTTGAATGCACTTTACTCAAACTAGAATTGTCCACTGTCATAAATTCATAATACTGATGTCCATATCTTCTCTTTGCTTCTTCTTTTGTCAGTTTCTTTTTGCTTCTAAAAGCATCATATTTTTTATCAATGTCTCCTCCGCCTTGACGATCTTGAGGAATAATAACTTCATCTTTGACAATCTTGCCAAAAATCGGAGACACAAATTTGTTGCGTGTCAATTTTTGATCTTCTATCGCGATGACTTGAGGAATAAAAAATTCTCTATTATCTGTTGTTCTATCGTAACCAGGGACAATTCTTTCTGGTTTTCTTTTTTTCTTAAATAACATTTTTTAATCCTCCTTTTCTTCGATAAATTTATCAATTTTTTGAATGATTTCCGTTTCTGAGTCTTCTTCTTTAAAGATTGCTTTACTATAAATTTTATTAGTTTCTTCACCAAATATTGCAATGATGTATTTGCATATTTCCTTAGTAACAACTACAGTGGTAGGTTTGATCGCTAACTTTCTAAACCAATATATAGGGTTCGCAAAGTTTAATACCGTTCTAGTTGCTGAATATATTTGTTGAAGCTTTATTTTTCTGGTAATTTGCATTAATTTGGAATTATTTATTTTTTTTCTAGTATTCAAAATATCGATGATAGTGGCAACTCGGTAATTCTTGAATAACTTAAAGAATTTCTGATTCATTAATTCTTCTACTCTTTTTGTGATATAGAAGTTTAAATCCAACAATTCTTGAATAGACAACTCATAAATCGGATATCTTGATTTTGGAAAGTAGTATCTTGCGATTTCTTCTGTCAACTCAAGGCTTAAATCTACCGCGACTTTAAAGTATCCATTATCTGTTAATTTAACCGTTTTATCCAATTGATCTTGTTTAGATTCAATCATATCTAAAATCACTTTATCATCTAAAGCGACTGTTTTACCAATTCTACGTTTTGTTTTCTTTCTCTCGCCGTGTGATAAGATAAACGCGATAGATAAAATCAGTAATATTATTCCTGTAATTATTCCAAGAAGAAAATACTGAACATCACGCCACACGAATTGTAAAAAAATAGGTTGAAGACTGTTCATCATTTTTATAAATAGCATAATATCTCTCCTATTATATATAAATTATATCTTAATTTAATGTATTTATCAATCGCTATAATCATTTGCATTATTTGAAATCCTATGAGATAATATTCTCGGTGATAAAATGGAAAAATATTTAATTGCATTAGATTTAGATGGTACTATATTATACGATTTTGACTCTTTGTCTGAAACCCTGTGTGAATTCATGCATAGCATTCAGGATTTGGGTCATAAAATTGTTATTGCAACTGGACGACCTTACCGGAGTTCAAAATTTGTTTATGAACGGTTTAATTTAGATACACCAATTATAAATTATAATGGTGGGCTAATTACTCATCCTTTAAAAAAAGATTTCCCTGTCATCAATTATACTGTAGATAAAGCAGCTATTATTGATATTTTTGAAAATAATGTAGAACATATAAGAAATGCTTTTTCTGAAGTGTACGATGAAATCTATCTTTACAAAGAAGAAAAGGAAATTGAACCGTTGTTACATGTTCACGGAGCGACAGATGTAGTCATTGGAAATTTGCGAAAAACCTTAACGAAAAATCCAAATGGATTTATCATCATCGGTAAACAAGGCTGCGGTGAAATCATTAAGGATTATATCGACCAGAAATACAACGGTAGTGTTTGCTGTAGAATTTGGAATTTAAAAGGTGAATTTGATTCTATCCTTGAAATATATACCCCAGAATCCAATAAAGGCAAAGGGTTAGAATATGTAGCGAACTATCTCGGCATTGACCAAGATAATATCATTGCCATCGGAGATGGACACAACGATATTGAAATGATTCAATATGCCAAACTAGGTATTTGCGTTAGAAACGCTCATCCTGATTTGATTAAGGTCGCAGATGTTGTCCTTGATTATACTAGTTCTGAAAATGCAGTTTATCGATTCCTATCAGATTTCTTATCAAAAAATAAATAAAGACGGTTTTCATTACCGTCTTTTTTTGTTACCTTTTGCTCTTCTCATAGCTCTAGTTTCTTTTGGTTGAAAGGTTCCTTGAGTTACACCTTCCATTGTTTCTGGTGTCATATTTTGAAAACGTTTCATCATTTTTTGTTGTTTTTCAAGCGTGGAGATTAATCGATTCACTTCAGTTGTAGATCTCCCAGCACCTCTAGCAACTCGATTTCTTCTTGAACTTGAACGATCTAATAACTCAGGTTTTCTACGTTCATCTTTGGTCATTGAACTGATGATTGCTTCTATATAGACCAATTGTTTGTCGTCCACTTGGTCAACATTAGCCATGCTACTCATTCCAGGAATCATTTTTAATAACCCTGAAAATTTACCCATGCGTTTCACCATTTTCATTTGCTTCAACATATCATTGTAATTGAATTTCCCTGACATCATCTTTTCCATGAGATTCATTGCTTCATCTTCATCGATTTCAGCTGTAGCTTTTTCAACAAGAGACATAATGTCTCCCATGCCTAATATTCTAGATGCCATTCTTTCAGGATGGAATACTTCTATTTCCGTAAGCTTTTCACCCATCCCAGAAAACTTAATTGGTACATTTGTAATTTTTCTTATTGATAATGCTGCTCCACCTCTGGTATCTCCATCCAGTTTTGTCAGGATACAACCAGTTATAGTTAACGCTTCATTAAAGGACTGAGCAACATTTACAGCATCTTGTCCTGTCATTGCATCAACCGTCAATAAAATTTCATTTGGATTAGCAATTTTTTCGATATTTTTGATTTCCGTCATCATATCTTCATTGATATGTAAGCGTCCCGCTGTATCGATGATTACCAAATCAAAACCGTTTTCTTTTGCATACTCCAATGAGTTTTTCACAATGGTTTCAGGTTTTGTAGTTCCCATTTCAAATACTGGTATTTCCAACTGGCTACCAATAGTTTGTAACTGCTCTATCGCCGCTGGGCGATAGATATCAGCCGCAACAAGCAGCGGATTCTTATTATTATTTTTTCGAATATAATTTGCTAATTTTCCTGCAGTAGTTGTTTTTCCTGCACCTTGTAATCCGACCATCAAAATAACTGTGATTCCGGATTCATTAAACTGAATATCTTCTGCAACTAATCCCATTAGTTTGGTTAATTCATCGTTCACAATTTTAACGACTTGTTGACCAGGATTTAATCCTTTTAATATTTTTTCGCCATACGCTTGAGATTTCACTTCTTCAGTAAATTCTTTAACAACCTTGTAATTAACATCCGCTTCTAATAAAGACAGGCGAACCTCTCTCATCATTTGATCAATATCAGATTCAGTTAATTTTGCTTTGCCAGTGATTCTTCTTAAAGCCATTTGGAATCTACTAGTTAAATTTTCAAAAGCCATATCTTACACCTGTTCCAATTCTTTTTTTATTTCTTCCATAGATATCGTATTTTTATCTATTTTTCTTATAATCTTTCCAACAATTGTTTTTTTATCAAACAATTTTAATTTTGCTTCATAGTTTTCCAAATGCAATACCACACTTTTCAATTGAGTATGAACTGCATTACGACTAACTGAAAGAATTTCAGATATTTCTGAAAGTGAGTAATCTTTTGAATAGTAATACTCAAAATATTCTTTTTGTTTTGATGTTAGTAGTTCTCCATAGATATCATAGAGGGAATTTAGTCTAACTTTATTTTCTAGTTCCATTTCATCACCTACTCAAAAAAGTCTGCAAACAAACCATATATATAGTCTTCAATATCAAAATAATCCAAGTCATTAAGGGTTTCTCCCAATCCAACAAACGAAATAGGAATTCCTAGTTTATTGCGAATCGCTAGAACGATACCACCTTTTGCGGTCCCATCCAATTTCGTTAAGATAATTCCAGTTACATCTGTTGCTTCCGAAAAAATCTTGGCTTGTGATAATCCGTTTTGACCTGTTGTAGCATCAATCACTAAATAGGTTTCAAAGTATTGATTATTGGTCTCTCTTTTAATAATGCGATTGATTTTATTTAATTCATTCATTAGATTAACTTTGTTCTGTAATCTTCCCGCTGTATCTACTAATAAAACATCTACTTTTTCTTCTTTTGCTTGTTTAATTGCATCAAATATTACGCTAGAAGGATCTGACCCAGCTTCTTTGCTAATCACTGGTACTCCAACTCGTTCTCCGAATACCTTTAACTGATTAATTGCTCCAGCTCTAAAGGTATCTCCTGCAGCTAGCATAACAGTTTTACCCTCATTTTTAATTTTATATGCAAGTTTTCCAATTGATGTGGTTTTACCTGTTCCGTTAACCCCAACAAATAAAATAACAGTTAGATCATCTTGGTTATACTTAATGTTTGTGTTTAAGATTTCATCCTTTAAATATAATTCAAACATCTTATCAACAATAATATTTTCCAAATCTATTGGTTTCACTATTTTTAATGTTTTAACGGCTTCTCTTAGGTTTTCAACGAATTCTACAACGGTATCAACACCAATGTCAGCCATGATAAATATCTCTTCTAATTGAGCGAACAAATCCTCATCAATACTTCTTGAATTCTGTAAAATACCTTTCAAAGAAGACAAAGACCCTTTTCGAGTTTTCATCATACCTATCTTATATTTTTCAGCTGTTCTTTTTCGCTCTTTTGACTGAAATAACTTTTGAAATAAACCCATTATTTCACCACCTTAAATTCATTTAGTATTATATCATATATTACATATATTTGATTAAATAAAAATTCGCTCCTATTTATAGAAGCGAATTCAGGAAGGGTAAGTGTTATATTAACACTTTCAGGGAAATGCAACTTTACGTTGCTCATTTATAATACCATATTCATCCAAAAGTGTCAATTGAAGCTTTTGTGAGGATTACTGTTTATAGCCACATTTTTCGTCAATACAATACACTTCACTGCTCTCATCAGAAACTAAGACATTACTGCAATTCGGGCATCTATCTTTCTCTACTTTTAAAGGTGAAATATATTTACATTTCGGGAAATTTGAAGATGCTAAGAACTCCTTGCCTTTGTTCTTTCCTTTTTTAGCTGTTCTTAAAACTAGTGTACCGTCTTCACATTCTGGACAAGACACTTTTGTGTCATACACTTCAATTTTTTCTTTATTTTCATTTTGTTTAATATATTTACATTTTGGGTAATTTGAGCATGCTTCAAATTCGCCATATTTTCCGATTCTATGAACCATTGGTGAGCCACATTTTGGACATGATTCTCCGGTTTCTTTCGGCGCGACTTTAGACATATTCTTTGTAGCATTCGCTATTAAAGGCATGAAATATTGATAGAACTCATTTAATACAGCGACACGTTCTTGGTTGCCATTTGCTATTTCATCTAATAATACTTCCATTTGTTTGGAATAGTTTGGTCCAATAAACTCATGGAAATATTTATCCAACTTATCAATCGTCAACGTTCCTTGCTCTGTAGAGAAAAATTTCTTCTCTTTTAGTTGAACATATTTTCTTTTTTTGATTGTCATAATTGTTTGTGCATACGTAGATGGTCTACCAATTCCTAAATCTTCCATCTCTTTGATGAATCTAGCTTCTGTAAATCTAGCTGGAGGTGTAGTAAATAATTGCTTATCATATACTTTTTCACAAGGGACTATATCCGATACATTATACTTCCCAAGATCAATTTCGTTCGTTTCGTTTTCAGCGTCTAAATGCTTATATACTTTTAAATATCCGTCAAAAATTCTTTTTGTACCAGTTGTTTTAAATTTACAGGTATTATTTTTCACTATCATCGTTGTGACATCATTGATTCTTGGCGTCATCAATGATGCTAGTGCACGATAATATATTAATTGGTATATCTTAAAATCTGTGGCAGATAAATATTGTTTTACAGAACTTGGTGTTCTATATATACTTGTTGGTCTTATCGCCTCATGTGCATCTTGAACATTTTGTTTTTTTGCATTCTTTCTAGTATTCCCATAATACTTCGCTCCATAATTATTTAGAATGTATTTTTTTGCTTCATTGATAAACACATCCGATAGACGAATGGAATCGGTACGCATATATGTAATCAAACCTACTGTCTCCGCTCCCAAATCAACTCCTTCGTAAAGTATTTGTGCTGATCGCATTGTTTTTGTAGGTGAATACCCATATTTTGAAGACGCTAATTGTTGTAAGGTTGAAGTAATAAATGGTGGTTTTGCATTAATTCTGTTGGTTTTTGTTTCAACACTCTCCACTATATATTCATTGGAAAGTGAATCCATGATTTTTTTCGACTCTTCTTGGGTAGAAATATCAACATCAGCATCATTCACTTTATGTAATTTAGCTTCTAGCCCATCTAATTCAGCGTATATTTCATAATATTCTTCAATCACAAAAGCATCGATTTCTTTTTCTCTATCGACTATTATTTTTAATGCAGCTGATTGAACGCGTCCAGCAGATTTTGATTTAATTTTAGATTGAAGCAGTTTTGATAATTTAAATCCTATGATTCGATCTAATATTCTTCTTGTTTCTTGAGAGTTCACTAAATCAATGTTGATTTCACCAGGTTCTATAAATGCTTCAAGTATCGCTTCTTTCGTGATTTCATTAAATACAACCCTATGAACCTTTTGATTTTTAATATTCAACGTTTCAAATAAATGCCAAGAAATAGCTTCTCCTTCTCGGTCATGGTCAGTCGCAAGATATACTTCATCGCACTCTGTAAGTGATTTATTTAAACTATGAACAACTTTTTTCTTATCTGGTAATACTTCATAGGTTGGCTTAAATTCATTTTCTACATCAACACCTAAGCCGCCTGGCCCCATCACAGCTAAATCTCTAATATGACCTATTGACGATTTTACAATATAATCATCACCTAAGTACTTACCTATTGTATTCGATTTTGCTGGGGATTCTACTATTACAAGTTTTTTAGACATAATATCGCCTCGCTTCACTATAATAATATATAGCTTTTTGAATAATTGTCAACAGTTTTTATTTGAAAAATTTATGATGTTTTTCCTAATAATATATATATTATTATATAGAAAAAAAGAATCTCAATAAATTTGAGAATTCTTATCATTTTGATTTTTTCAATTTTTTTATATATACTGCATACACATTTTAATCATTTTGAAATAGATATTATAGCTCATTTGAAAGAACGCATCATTTATTCTTTGTATGCTAACTATAACTTTACTTCAAATCCGTTGATAATAAATGTCATTCTATCTAATTTTTGCATATCCTTCAGTGTGTAAATAGTTGCATTTGGAAAATTTGATTTTGCAATTGATCTTAATTTTTCTGCTTTGTCATATCCATGTTCAAACGCAATAATTGATTTTGGTTTCATAACCTTTGATGCATTATTCAAAATTTGATTATAAAATTTCAATCCGTCTTCTCCACCAAATAAAGCTACATGTGGTTCGTTGTCGAATATGATATCATCGACTGTTTCTTCACTAGGTATATAAGGAGGGTTGGAAACAATAATATCAAATTTGCGATCTAACACCGGATGCAACATATCTCCTTGTAAAAACTCCACAACAACTTCCAGATTTTTAGCGTTTTGTATCGCTACTTCTAATGCTTCTTTACTAATATCGGTAGCAGTTACTGTAAAGTGTTGTTCTTCCTCTTTTTTTAGTGTTACAGCCAGACATCCAGACCCAGTACCAATATCTACCAAGTCGATATTCTGATTTGGAAAGTACTCGTCATAAAGCATTAATACATTCACAACCAATTCTTCCGTTTCAAAACGAGGAATTAACACTTGATCATTCACAATAAATTTATGTCCGTAAAAGTATACATAACCCATAATTTGTTGCGTTGGGATATTGTGTTCTAAATATTGATTTAATCCATCAAAGAAATTATTATATGTTTTCTCAGGCATTTCAGTTTCATATTTCAAGTACAATTCTGTAGGTTCTAAATCAGAAAAGTGCAACAATAATAACTTGGTTGCACTGGTTTCTTTTCCTTTTTTTCTTGTCAGTTTATTTGCTTTTTCTAACGCTTGTTTATAACTAGACATTACTCTTTTTCTAACTTCCTTCTCTGTTCTTCTGTAATCAAAGCATCGATGACAGGGTCTAATCTTCCATCAATTATTCGATCCAATTGTTGAATTGTAAACCCAATTCGATGATCTGTAATTCTATTTTGAGGGTAGTTATATGTTCTGATTTTCTCAGATCGATCTCCTGCGCCTACTTTCGATTTTCGTTCTGCACCTTCTTTTTCAAGTTTCTCTTGCAATACTTTATCATATAAGCGAGATCGTAGAATTTTTAAAGCAGATGCTTTGTTTTCGTGTTGGCTTTTTCCATCTTGACATTGTGCTACTGTATTTGTAGGAATATGGGTTACTCTAACAGCTGACTTAGTTGTATTTACAGATTGTCCACCAGGTCCCGATGAGCAGAATGTATCTACTCTTACATCTTCCATATTCATTTCAAAATCGATTTCTTCTGCTTCCGGTAATACTAAAACGGTAGCTGTAGAAGTATGGATTCTACCACTGGATTCTGTTTGAGGCACTCGTTGTACACGGTGAACCCCTGACTCATATTTTAATAAAGAATAAACGGCTTCCCCGTTGACCATAAACTCTATTTGACTATATCCACCAGCTTCTTTCACTTCAGCATTTAAGACTTCAATCTTCCAGCTTTTCGTTTCAGCAAACTTATTGTACATTCTAAATAAATCTCCTGCGAATATATTCGCTTCATCTCCACCAGCTGCTCCTCTGATTTCCACAATAACATTCTTCTCATCATTCGGATCTTTCGGAATCAGCAACAATTCAAGTTCTGTCTCTGCAGCAATTATTCTTTCTTTAACTTCTTCCAATTCCATTTCAGCCATTTCTCTGATATCTGAATCGTGATCCTTCGTCATTTCTTTTAAGTCATCTAATTGAGATGTCAATTTTTTATATTCACGGTATATAATTACAGTTTTCTCTATTTTAGAAAACTCTATGGATAATTCCGTCACTTGCTTGATATCCGAAGTCACAGTTGAATCGGACATTAGTGTTGTGATTTCTATATACCTTGATTCGATTTGATCTAATCTATCAGTCAACATTTTTATCACCTCATAAATCAAGGACAACGAGTGTCCCTGTTTTCTTTATCTTTCTACTTTAAGATTATTAAAGTTTGACATATTCTTGTTAAATAACAAAGAAAATTCTGCTGTAACACCTGAACGATTCTTTGCAATATTAAATTCCACTTGGTTCTTGTTGGAGTCATCTTGATCCTTGTCCGCTGGATTATATAAGAATATAATAATGTCAGCATCCTGTTCAATGGACCCAGACTCTCTTAAATCAGCCATCATTGGTCTTTTATTTTCACGGCGTTCTAGATTCCGAGATAACTGCGATAACGCTACTACCGGAATTTTCAGCTCTCTTGCCATTTCTTTTAAAACACGACTTATCTCCGAAACTTCCTGTACTCTGTTTCCTTTATAAGCTCCGGAACCACTCAATAATTGCAAATAATCAATGATTACTAAATCTAATTTGTCTTCTTGTTTAAGTTTACGGCACTTACTCCTTAGTTCTGTAACTTTAACGGTACCAGAATCATCAAAATAAATGTTTGTATCTTCCAATGCTTTTGCTGCATGTTGGAGCTTTTCCCATTCAATAGGATTTAAACTACCTTTTCTCATTGCAGTGTTGTCCACTTGTGATTGACATGACAACAAACGCATAACCAGCTGTTCAACGCCCATTTCAAGTGAGAAGAATGCGATATGCGGTTGTTTCCTTAGTTTCCCAACATTCAAAGCTAAGTTTAAGGCGAATGCTGTTTTCCCAACAGAAGGTCTTGCTGCAATAATAATCAAATCAGATGGTTGTAAACCTAACGTGTATTGATTTAACATATAGTATTTCGTATCCAACCCAGTGATATCAGAAGTATGTTGTGCTTGCACAGCAATGTTTTCTAATGTTTGATTCGCAACATCAGATACGTCTCTGAAATCGGAAGATCTTCTTTCCTTGGTTACAGATAATATACTTTTTTCTACTTCATCAATAAAATCTGGAGTATTGGTTACCGTTTTTGAATCTTCCAAAATTTGATTACAAGTAGATTGTAATTTCCTTATTACCGCCTTATCCTTAACAATATTGATATAGTGTAAGAAATTGGTTGTAGAAGGAACTGTGTTCGCTAATTGTGTTACATATTCTGCTCCCCCGGCTTTTATTAACAAATTAATGCTTTCAAGATTATTTACAACGGTAACATAATCAATTGATATTCCTTGATGAAATAAATCTTTCATTACACGAAATATAATTTTATGATTAGGGTAATAAAAATCTGAATCAGTTAACTTATCTGTAATTGTCTTCATCATGTAATTTTCAAAAAATATTGTTCCTAACACCGCTTGTTCAGCTTCAATATTAGCAGGAATTTGATCCATGGTTTACCCTCCAATTATTCTTCTTCAAGTACTTGTAAATTAATAATAGCATTTACATCCTTGTGTATTTTTATGTTCACTTCATATGTTCCTAACGAATGAATATTTTCGTCTAAATCGATTTTTCGTTTGTCCACGGTAAGAGCATATGTTTTTTTAAGTTCATCCGCAATTTGTTTCGTATTAATAGATCCAAACGGTTTACCTGATTCACCAATTTTTACATATAGTTTAATAGGACTTTTTTCGATTTGTTCTTTCAATTTTTTCGCTGTTTCAAGTTCCTTATTTGCTTCCAAAACTTCTTTTGCTTTTTCTGATTCCAATGCTCTAATATTAGCGGTATTAGAAGCAACAGCGTGTTTTGATGTTAAGAGATAATTTGCGTACCCTGTAGCAACATCAATTACTTCACCTTTTTTCCCTTTGCCTCTAATATCTTTTATTAGGATTACCTTCATAGTCGTTTCCTCCTTAAAAGTTTCTTTTATAAATTCTTCAATTTTTTCAGCGACTTCTGAAATCGCCATATCTTTGACTTGTGCGGCTGCATTATTTAAGTGTCCGCCACCACCAAATCGTTCCATAACAACAGATACATTAAATTGGTCCAGAGATCTTGCAGATATGCCAATCGTATCTGCATTTATATTACCAATTGCAAAGGATGCAATTATATTATCAATCTTTAGCAATTCATCAGCTGTTTTAGCTAATTGTACACGCTCTGTTATATCGGATTCAGATAACGAAGTGATTGCGAAATGATTTGATACAATTCTAGCTTGGTTCACCAAATTAGTTTTTGTACGGATATCATCTAATGATTCTCTTAACATTAACCGTGCTTTAAATGGATCAGCTCCAAATCGTTTTAATCTAGCTGCTGCTTCAAATGTTCTGACACCAGTCCGATAAGAAAAATTATTGGTATCAATTATCATTCCTGCTAACATTATGGTTGCCTCAAACGGATCAATGCTAACGTCCACATTAAATAAATCAATCAATTCTGTAACCAATTCAACCGAACTAGAAGCATATGGTTCAACATAATTAATCAGCACATCTGACAACACATTGTCTTTTCTTCTGTGATGATCTATTACAATGATATGTTTTGTTTTTTCAATAAGTTTAGGTTCAATTGTCTGTGCTAAGGAATGATGATCAACAATCACCAATAACGAATCGGGGTTAATCTCATCCAAAGCTTCTTGAGGGTCAACTATATATTCAAGTAATTTGATGTATTCTCGATTTAACATATTAATTACTTTTTGACATGTTTGGTCAACATGATCAAAGTCCAAAACGATACTTGCTTTTTTATTTTTTGCCAAAGCCATTTCTAAGACGCCAATAGCTGCACCCAAAGCATCCAAGTCGGTTCCAATATGTGGCATAACATAGACCGTACTTGAACTATCAATAAAATCTTCCAATGCTCTAGAGTTCACTTTAGCAATAATCTTGCTTCTCTTTTCTGCAGTATTTTCTTTTCCACCAAAGATTTTAAGTGGTTGATTTTTAAAGTTGACAACGGCTTGATCTCCACCTCTATCTTCCGCTAAAGTCAAGGCTTCTTCCGCTGCTTCCCCAATCATTTTTGCATTCGCTTCAAAGCAAGCGACTCCAATGGATAATGTAATTCTCAAATCATTATTCTTAGAGATATCAGCAATCGTATTCATAATATCAAATTTATCTTTTATAATTTCATCTAATTGATATTTATTCAGGAAAATGATTGTCTTTTCTGGACGTAAATTGTTGAAATATACATTATTCTTTGTACACCAGTTATCAATCGCTCCGAGTAATAATCCTTGAATATTTGCTTTGTCTTGAAAGTCTAGGTTTTCAGTTGCATCAGCAAAGTTATCCAATCTCATTACTCCGATTGCATCTGTATATTTGATATATTTTTCTTTTGTAAATTCTCTATCTGTCACTTCAAATAAGTACACTGTCCGATTTTTAGGATAATGAATTGTGTCAAACTTCTTATCATAAATATCCAAAATGAATTTGCCAATTCTTTTCGAAACACTGTCCGCTAAATCTTTACTAATTACTTGTAAACTTCTACCTACAAGAACGTTTGAAAAATACTCTTTTGCTTGGGCATTTGCATACACAATCTCTTCTTCTTCATCGTAAATAACAATACCTACCGGAAGATAATTTAAAGCAATATCCTCACTATTAATTTTGAATTTATTTGTCTTGTTTATTTCGCGTATTTTATTTTCTAAATCACTGATTCTAGATCGTTTGGTTTTGGAAAGCAATTGTTGAATAATATATGCTACTAATACAGTAAATATTAAAATTATATAGAACCAAAAATAATTTACGGCCAAGTTTGGTAATATAACAAAATACCCAACTGCAATTAAAATTACATAGGTAATAAATATGACAATTAATTGCGTTCTGAAAGGTTTTTTCATAAAATTCCTCTTTCTAGCCTAATTAGAATAATTATATCACAAAAAGTTTAATTTTCAAACTTGATAAGCTATTTATATTCGACTGTTTTTATTGCCGAATTTTTGTGTATTTTAAATCTTAGATTTAAATATATAAGAGCGGCCAAAGAAAAAAGGCTCATTGAGCCTAAAATTAATCTTTTACGTATGGTAGTAAAGCCATAAAGCGTGCACGTTTAATTGCGACAGCTAAATGTTTTTGAAAATATGCTTTTGTTCCAGTAACTCGTCTTGGTAAAATTTTACCTCTATCCGAGATAAATCTCTTCAATAATTCATATTCTTTAAAATCAATATAATTTACTTTATTTTCAGTAAAATAACATCTTTTACGGCTTCTACGACGGTTATTTTTGAATCCTGGTTTGCTTGGTCTACTTGTTGGTGCTGGCATAATAATTCTCCTCTCTAAAATGGTAAGTCATCTTCGACATTGTTAAAATTACCTTTTGGTAATTCGTCTTCCTTAGAGTCATTATCTGTTTGTGGTTTACTATAATCGCTTGAACCTTTTGAGTCTAAGAAAACGACTGAATCACAAATTACTTCTGTGATATATCTTCTAGCGTTTATTTTTTCATCCATATAATCTCTCGTTTGCAGTTTTCCTTCAACGGCTACCATGCTTCCTTTACTAACGTACTTATGAATATTTTCAGCTTGTTTTCTCCAAGCAGTACAGCTAATAAAATCTGCATTTCTATCGTTGCCTTGAACAGCATAAGGGCGATTAACAGCAAGAGTAAATGATACAACAGGAAGGTTGTTAGTACTTGTATATCTTAATTCTGGGTCTTTAGTTAATCTTCCGATTAAAACGACTTTATTAAACATAAAATACCTCCTACTTCTCGTCTCTAGCTATTACTATATGACGAATAACATTTTCTCTAATTTTCATAACTCTATCTAACTCGTTAATAGCTTCTACTGGAGCTTCTACATTTATAATAACATAGTAACCTTTTTTAGAATCAGCTATTTCATAAGCAAGATCTTTGATTCCCCATTCATTTACTTTCAAATTTTCAGATTTAAAATCTATTAAGATTTTGCTAAATTCTTCAATTAAAGCGTTTCTTACTCCATCTTCAAGATTTGGACGAATGATGTACATTATTTCGTATTTTTTCATATTTTTTCCTCCTTTTGGTCTATTGGCTGCTAAAGCAGCAAGGTGAATGAAATTCACATCGAATTATTATATCATAATAACTATTTTTTGTCTATATAAAATACTTTCGGAAAAAGGTTGGTTTTAATTAAGCTTTTTCTTCAGAAACAGATGATGACTTTTTCTTTTTTGGCAAAAATGGAAGAATCATCGATACTGAATTTTGATATGCCTTATATCCAGGCCTGTTAACTAATCTATTCTCCATCATAGGTATACTAATAAAAATAAACAAAAGTATCATAGCAATTGGATACAAAATATTAATATTTATAGTTCCTGCATATGATAAATACATTATGTAAATACCAACCCAAAATAGAAGTTCACCGAAATAATTCGGATGCCTAGAAAATCGCCATAAGCCTGTGTTTATAACTTTATTTTTGTCCGTGTTTTTCGCTCGAAAATCATACATTTGTTTATCAGATAAAAATTGGATTACAGGTGCTATTAGAGATAGAATTAATCCAATGAAAAAGAGCGTGCTGACAAAAGAATATTTCATAATATCAAACACATTAATCATTTGTAAAAATACCACAGCTGTTGGAATCATATGAATTCCAAACAGGTTTGTAATAGGATATAGTTTTGGGTTTTTTTCTCTCAAGTAATCATAACGCCAGTCTTGCTTTGAAAATCCAGTCCAATTTTTCCACCAATTGTAGGTGAGTCTAACCCCCCAAAAACATACAGCAATAATTAAGAGAATTACATTAATCGGTAGTTGAAAACCATATGATGAAAGTGCCCAAAGAATCATTAAATAGGGTGGTACAACGCTCCAATACGGATCATATAATGACGCGTTTTTAATGATTAAACCCACAATAAATATTACAAGTGTCATAATAATATCAGCTATTAGCATCGTTATAATTATGTTTCTTCCATAATATAATCCTAAGAATATAATAAAAAGACCTAGTATGAATGTCAACCCATAAACAATCAAAAATATTACTCCTGATTGTTTTTTTGTTAGTTTATTTAAGTTCATCTAAAGCACCTCCAGAATACACAAATATTATTGTAACATTTTTTGAAGGTTAATTCTATCGGGTTCATGAATATATTTACAATAAAAAAGACGTATTCAAACGTCTGTTTATTTTACAACAATTTCATCAATAAATCTTTAAGTATATATGTAACTGCACTATCAATGATATTTAATCGACTTCCTGCGAATTTCTTTTTACTAGTATATTCCTCATCATTGATAATTAACCCAAAACAAATTGTCCCCGTCACTATATCCTGTTCATTGACGATGGGACCAGCTTCACCCGTAGTAGAAATAACAACATTTGAGTCTGTAATATCCTTAGTTCTTCTTGCCATTTCTAATGCTACTTCTTCCGACACCACACCAAACCTATCTATAATAGCTTGATTCACACCTAGAGCTTTTATCTTTGCTGAATCCGAGTAAACCACAAAGGATAATTCCGTAACTTTAGATGCTCCAGGCACTTCAATAAGATTACTGATAATCTTACCTCCCGTAACAGATTCTGCTGTGCTAATACTATAATTAAGTTTTTTTAATGCATCAACTATTTGTTTATTAAGTTCCATAAATAACCTCTATATATTAAACCTAAAGTGAAAAACATCACCATCTTTTGCTATATATTCTTTGCCTTCAAGTTTAAAATTCCCTTGTTCTTTTGCTTTCGCTTCTGAGCCCGCATTGATAAGATCGATGTATCTGATTGTTTCTGCTCTAATAAATCCTTTTTGAAAATCAGTATGAATTATACCAGCACATTCAGGTGCTTTCATTCCGTTTTTGAATGTCCAAGCTCGGACTTCTTTTTCGCCTGCAGTAAAGAATGTTTTTAAACCTAAAATATCATAACTCACCGCTATAAGTTCATCCAAACCGGATCTTGTTACTCCCAATTCCTCCATAAACATATCTTTTTCATCAGGGTCAAGTTCACTTAATTCCTGCTCTATCTTTGCTGAAATAACAACCGTCTGAGAAGCATCCTTAGTAGCTAATTCTTCTACTTTCTGTACATACTCATTTCCAGAAAAATCAGATAATTCCTCATCCGAAACATTACAAACATATACCATTGGTTTCGCTGTTAGGAATGAGAAATTTTTAATTATTTTTTGTTCCTCTTCATTTAACTTTACTGCCCTTATTGGCAATTGACTTTTCAACGCTTCATACAACTTTAACAAGATTCCATATTCGAAAACAGAGTCGTTATCTAGTTTCAGTTCTGCTCTTTTTCTGATTTTTGGTATTCGCTTTTCAATAACTTCCATATCAGCAAAAATCAATTCAATCATAATCGTTTCAATATCTCTTAAGGGGTCAATAGATCCATCTACATGAACCACGTTTTCATCATCAAAGCATCTGACCACTTGAACAATCGCATCACATGTCCTAATATGAGATAAAAATTGATTCCCCAATCCTTCACCTTTTGATGCACCTTTTACAAGTCCTGCAATGTCTCTAAATTCAAATGTAGTATATATTGTTTTTTTCGGATTGTATAATTTTGTTAAAGTGTCTACTCGCACATCAGGAACTTCAACAACTCCTATATTTGGTTCGATTGTAGCAAAAGGATAATTTGCTGCTAAAACCTTTGACTTTGTTATTGCATTAAATAAAGTTGATTTTCCAACATTCGGAAGACCCACAATTCCAGCAGTTAATCCCATTATAATTCCTCTTTCATATCTATATTAAATAATTTACAAGTATTGAAATATGTTTTTTTACTTACTTCCTCTAAAGAAATACCTTTAATTTTCGCTATTTCTTTTGCAACATATAACACGTTCTTTGGTTCATTTGTTTTACCTCTATATGGAACCGGAGATAAATATGGTGAGTCTGTTTCAATCAAAAGATGATCTAAATTGATTGCTTCAGCAACTTCTTTTGGTGTTATTGCATTCTTAAATGTAATAGGACCAGCTAAAGAAATATACATATTTAAATCAATGAATTGCTGCATAGCTTCTTTCGATGATGAATAGCAGTGCATTACCCCTAAAGTCTCCATATTTTTGTGTTCTTTAAGTATATTAAATGTATCGTTTGTAGCGTCTCTCATATGTATTATGATTGGTTTTTTAACTTTATTTGCTAATTCTATTTGTCTTCTAAACAATTCTATTTGTTGCTCTTTAAACTGTTTATCCCAATAATAATCTAATCCTATTTCTCCAATAGCAACTACTTTTGGGTATGATAAATACTCTTCCATCCAAGAAATATCTATATTGAATTTTTTTGCTTCTGATGGATGAACCCCGATTGCAGCGTAGATTGAATCATATTGATTTGATAACTCTATTGCTAACAAACTAGAATCATAATCATATCCTACACATACAATTTTTTGTACACCATTTTTTTTATAGTTTTCAATAATATCATCTACATGATTAATAAGTTTTTCATCATTTAAATGTGCATGAGAATCAAATAACATAATACTCCTATCTGTAGAATATCGGAATAGACTTCCGATTACATGTTTAAATAAAATTCAATAATTTTTTCAGTAGAAAACCCAAAAGAATCAATAACTTCTTCGCCTTTACCACTTTTTCCAAATTGATCAATTCCATAGACATTGTTTGCAAAACGGTACCAAGTTAAGCTAGCTCCCATTTCGATTGCTAAGCGTTTCTTACATGATTCAGGTAACACTCTATTTTGAATTTCTCTTGGTTGTGCTAAGAATAACTCTACGGACGGCATTGAAACTACTCGAACATAAATGTTGTGAACATTTTTGAGTCTCTCTTGAACACTAAGTGCAAGTTCAACCTCTGATCCTGTAGCAATCAAGATAGCTTCATAATTGTCTATATCACTAGCAATGTATGCTCCAGTTCTAAATTCTTCATATGTTACTTTGTGGGTAACAGTTGTATTCTGTCTTGTGAGAACTAAAACCGATGGTTTATCTTCTGAAGTCAGTGCATATCGTAATGCATGCCTTGTCTCATTTGCATTTGCAGGTCTAAATGTATTTAAATTTGGAACTGTTCTAAACATCGATAATTGTTCAACGGGCTCATGAGTAGGTCCATCTTCCCCAACAGCTACCGAATCATGAGTAAATATAAATATTGATGGCAAACTCATAAGAGCGCTCAGTCTTACAGGAGGTTTCATATAATCAGCGAACACAAAGAATCCACCGCTGAAAGCTTTCAAATTATGAAGCACCATACCATTCGTAATAGCACCCATCGCATGTTCTCTAACACCAAAATTAATATTTCTTCCAGTTCTGTTATCAACGTCAAAATCTCCGTCGATACCCATTACTTTAGTTGATTTTGATAAGTCTGCAGATCCGCCAATCATTTCTGGTAATTTAGAACTTATCGTAGCGATTAGTTTTCCGATTGTATTTCTCGTAGCTTCTTTTGTTCCTAAATCCACTTGAGGGATTAATTCATCAAAATCAATTAAGATATTCTTATTCATGATATTCAAAAGCAGATGATAGTCTTCTAAATACTCCTCTTTATATTTTAATAATGTTCTTTCCCATTCTTTATACAGTTTTGAACCACGTTTTCCAAATGATTCAGCAAAATCTACATATACACTCTTTGGAATATCAAATGGCTCAAAATCATAATTCATCCTTTTGCGCATCGCTGTGGTTTCTTCCACGCCAATTGGAGCACCATGAGTGCTCGATTTTCCTTGATTTTTAGCTCCAAAACCAATAATGCTTTTCACTTCAATGAAAACTGGTTTGTCTGATTTTTTTGCTTCGTTCAATATATGATTTAGAGTCGTAATATCATTCGGTTTTTCTACCAAAAAGTAGTTCCAATTCATGCTTTCCATTTTCATCTGGATATTATCACTATTAGCATTCTTTGTAGGTCCGTCAAGTTGAATATCATTGGAATCAAACAGTACAATCAATTTATTCAATTGAAGTCTTCCAGCAATACTAAAGGCTTCTAAAGTAACGCCTTCTTGTAAATCACCATCGCCGCATAATGCGTACGTGTAATGATCAATAATTTTAAGCTTACCTCGATTGAATTTAGCAGCTAGATAACTTTCTGCTAAGGCATTCCCAACAGCCATAGCAACACCTTGTCCTAAAGGCCCTGTCGTAGAATCAATTCCCTCAGTGTGACCAAGTTCAGGGTGACCTGGAGTTAGGGAGTCAAGTTGTCTAAATTGTTTTAAATCGTCAACTGTTATGTTATACCCTGTTAAATGCAACATTGAATATAGTAATGCACTTCCATGACCTGCAGCCAAAAAGAAGCGATCACGATTAAACCAATCTGGTTTATCCGAAACTGCATTTAAATGATTACGATACAACTCATATAATGTTGGAGCCGCCCCTAAAACAATTCCTGGATGGCCACTATTTGCTTTATTAATCATATCAATTCCTAAAAATCTAATTGTTTGAATAGATGTTTCCATTTTTTCACCTTCATTTCATATTTAAAACATTATATTTACAAAAATATTATATCATAATTTGAGCGAATCTTATAGGTTAATTGTCCGAACAAAAAATAAAAAAACCCTATTTGACTGAAATCAAATAAGGCATTTATTTTTTGTAATTATTCTAGAATTGTAACTACTGAACCAGCACCTACAGTATGTCCGCCTTCACGAATTGAGAACTTTGTTCCTGGTTCCAATGCGATTGGGTGAATCAATTCAACTTCCATTTCAATGTTATCTCCAGGCATAACCATTTCAACACCCTTAGGTAATTGAATAACGCCTGTAATATCAGTTGTAGTAAAGTAAAATTGTGGGCGATAGTTTGAGAAGAATGGAGTATGACGTCCACCTTCATCATGTGACAACACATATACTTGAGCAGTAAATTTTGTATGTGGTGTAACTGATTTTGGTTTAGCAATTACTTGACCACGTTGTACATCTTCTCTAGACACACCACGTAATAATAATCCTACATTATCTCCAGCTTGAGCGTAATCTAATAATTTACGGAACATTTCAACACCTGTACATACAGTTGTTCTTGTTGGTCTAATACCAATAATTTCTACTTGTTCCCCAACTTTAATTTTACCACGGTCAACTCTACCTGTAACAACTGTTCCACGTCCTGTAATAGTGAAAACATCTTCAACAGGCATAAAGAATGGTTTGTCAACTGGTCTTTCTGGTAACTCGATATATTCATCAACAGCTGCCATTAACTCTAAGATTTTTTCTTCTTGTTCTGGATCGCCTTGAAGAGCTTTCAAAGCTGAACCAACAATAAATGGAGTATCATCTCCTGGGAATTTGTATTCATCTAGTAGTTCGCGAATTTCCATTTCTACTAATTCAAGTAGTTCTGGATCATCAACCATATCTGCTTTATTTAGGTATACAACCATTCTTGGAACTCCTACTTGACCAGCCAATAAGATATGTTCTCTAGTTTGAGGCATAGCTCCATCAGCTGCAGAAACTACAAGGATAGCTCCATCCATTTGTGCTGCACCTGTAATCATGTTTTTAACGTAGTCAGCATGTCCCGGGCAGTCAACATGAGCGTAGTGACGGTTTTCTGTTGCATACTCAATATGAGCTGTATTAATTGTAATTCCTCTTGCTTTTTCTTCTGGTGCAGAGTCAATTGATGCATAATCTTTTACTTCACAAAATCCTTTTTTTGCTAGAACTGTAGTAATAGCCGCTGTCAAAGTTGTTTTGCCATGGTCAACGTGTCCGATTGTACCGATATTAACATGCGGTTTAGTTCGTTCATATTTAGCTTTAGCCATTTTTTTATTCTCCTTTATTTATTTTTAATTTTTAGTGTCTATGCTTTTATACATAGTTTATCGATATTATTTTATAACAATATCGTATATTTTGCAATAAATATATATTTCAAAATTGTAAACAACAATTTTTTCCTATGATTTAAGTATTGCGTTTTGTAATAATTTCTTCAGAAATTGATTTTGGACATTTGTCATAATGTGAAAACTGCATTGTATGAGTTGCTCTACCTTGCGTATTTGAACGAAGGCTTGTAGCATATCCAAACATTTCAGATAATGGTACTTTTGCAGATACCTTTTGTGCTTTTGTCAACATTTCTTGAGATTCAATTCGTCCTCTTCTAGAAGTCAAATCGCCAATTACATTTCCAATATAATCATCAGGTGTAACAACATCTACACTCATAATTGGTTCTAATAATGCTGGGTCACATTTTAATTTTGCTTGCTTTAAAGCAATAGAAGCTGCAATTTTAAATGCCATTTCACTGGAATCGACTTCATGATATGATCCATCATATAATGTAGCCTTAATATCTAAGATAGGATATCCTGCGATAATACCACCTGAAAGTGATTCTTGAATCCCTTTATTGACTACATTAACGTATTCTCTAGGAACGGAACCACCAACAACTTTGTCGTTGAATTCATATCCTTTTCCAGGATTTGGTTCAAACTTAATCCAAACATGTCCGTATTGTCCGCGTCCACCGGATTGTCTTACAAATTTACCTTCGCAATTTGCTTCCGTTTGAATAGTTTCACGATAAGATACTTGAGGATTACCAACAGTTGCATCTACTTTAAATTCTCTTTTCATTCTATCAACGATAATTTCTAAGTGTAATTCACCCATACCTGAAATGATAGTTTGTCCAGTTTCCGTATCCGTATATGTTCTAAATGTTGGATCTTCTTCTGAAAGTTTTTGTAAAGCAACTCCCATTTTATCTTGATCTTTTTTTGTTTTAGGTTCAATCGCAACAGAAATAACTGGTTCTGGAAACTTCATTGATTCCAAAATGACATGTTTACCTACTGCACACAATGTATCACCTGTAATTGTATCCTTTAATCCTACTGCGGCTGCAATATCTCCAGCGTAAACTTCATCAATTTCCGTTCTTGAGTTTGCATGCATTTGCAGTATTCTTCCAAGTCGTTCTTTTTTATCTTTTGTAGCGTTGTAGATGTATGATCCTTTTTTTGCAACGCCAGAGTAAACTCTAAAGAATGTTACTCTACCAACAAATGGATCAGTCATCACTTTGAAAGCAAGCGCTACGAAATCTTTATTATCATCAGGTGAAATCTCGATTTCTTCTTCATTTCTATTATATCCATGAATTTCTTGGACTTCCATAGGTGAAGGTAGATAATCAATTGCTGCATCTAAAATAAATTTTACACCTTTATTCTTAAATGCAGAACCACACATAACAGGGAAAAATTCCACTGATAACGTGGCTGCTCTAATTGCTCTTTTTAACATTTCGACGGGAATTTCTTCACCATCTAAATATGTTAACATTAATTCTTCGTCATAATCTGCAACAGCTTCAATTAATGCGTGTCTTCTTTTTTCTGTTTCATTTTTAAGGTCATTTGGTATTTCTATCTCTTCATAAACTTCTTCTGCCCCACCATCAAAATGATAGGCTTTCATAGTTATTAAATCGATAATTCCAGTAAATAAATCTTCTGCTCCTATTGGCCATTGGATCGCTTCTGCGTTTTCTCCCAATCGATCTTGAATCGATTTTATAGAAAATGCAAAATCTGCACCAACCTTGTCCATTTTATTAGCAAATACGATTCTTGGAACTTTATACTCGTTAGCTTGTCTCCAAACAGTTTCTGTTTGAGGTTCGACGCCAGCTTGAGCGTCTAATACCGTTACAGCACCATCTAGTACGCGTAATGATCTTGATACTTCAACAGTAAAATCAACATGTCCTGGGGTATCAATAATATTTACTCTATGATTTTTCCAGAAAGCAGTAGTTGCTGCGGCAGTAATTGTAATCCCACGTTCTTGTTCTTGTTCCATCCAGTCCATTTGAGAAGCTCCATCATGAGTTTCTCCCATTTTGTGAATTCTACCAGTATGGTACAAGACTCTCTCTGTAGTTGTGGTTTTACCAGCATCAATATGAGCCATGATACCAATATTACGTGTATTCTCTAAATTATATTCACGTGCCATAACTTAATTCCTTCCTTTAACTAAAATCTATAATGAGCAAAAGCCTTATTAGCTTCAGCCATTCTGTGCATATCTTCTTTTTTCTTAATTGATGATCCAATGTTATTTGATGCATCAACAATTTCTTTAGCCAATCTCTCATCCATGGTTCTTTCGTTTCTTGAACGAGAATATTGCACTAACCATCTAAGTCCTAGTGTAACTCTTCTATCTGATCTTACTTCACTTGGCACTTGATAGTTCTGACCACCGATACGGCGGCTTCTAACTTCTAAAACAGGCATAATATTATTTAATGCTTCATTAAATACTTCTAGTGGTTCTTTACCTGTAATCTCTCTAACACGCTCAAATGCATTATAAAGTATGTGTTGAGCAGTACTTTTCTTTCCGCCTAACATTATGTTATTAATTAGTTTATTTACTAATTTTGAATTGTATATCGGATCTGGTAAAACATCTCTTTTTACAATATTTCCCTTACGAGGCATAATGATTCCTCCTTTCGAAATCTAATTATTTTTATTTTTTTTATTTTTTAGGTCTCTTTGCTCCATATTTTGAGCGGCTTTGTTTTCTTCCGTCTACTGCAGTCGTATCTAATGTTCCTCTTACAATGTGATAACGTACACCAGGTAAATCTTTAACACGACCACCACGAATTAGTACAACGCTATGCTCTTGTAATGAGTGTCCAATACCAGGAATATATGCGTTAACCTCACCACCGTTCGATAAACGAACACGTGCATATTTTCTTAATGCTGAGTTAGGTTTTTTTGGTGTCATAGTTGCAACTCTGACACATACACCACGTTTTTGAGGACTGCTTTCATTTGTATATGTTTTCTTCAAACTATTAAATCCTATATTTAACTGAGGTGCTTTTGATTTTCTCACTTTGTCGTGACGACCTTTTTTAATCAATTGGTTTATTGTAGGCATATTCTGTTTTCCTCCTCTCTTACCCACACACCCGGGAGGCGCGTTTGTTTCATTTTTATAAGGCTGCTGGGCAACCTTTCACTTTTCTATATTATAAAGCGTACTTATTATACACTACACAACTAGGTGTGTCAAGTATTTTCTTTTATCTTCTTTTTGCCATATATATTATGCAAAAATACAAGAAAAAAAGCCAGCAATATTTGCTGGTTTTTTAAATTTTTTTAATAGAAATTTCTAATATAAAATGTTTATATAATTCATCCAAAAAATGTTACTTTTGTTGAAAATATTGTTTAAAACTTATCCGCTGGGATCGTTGTTTGCTGTGGTCAATATTGATGTGGTCAACGAGGTACTACTTGGATCTTTTGTAACATCTCCCGTTACATTCGTTGCGCTGACATCATCATTTACTGTATCTACCGTACTAATTGGTATCGTCGTATTTGTGTCTTTTGTAAATGTGTTTGTAGTATTTGTTGCATTTTCACTATTATTAACCGTATTCAGTGTAGTAGCTGTTGTTGTTATTGGTTCGCACCCTGTAAAGACAAGAAACAAAATCAATATTGAAACAAAAATTATCATTTTTTTCATCAATTTACTCCTCCTTCTTATAATTTAGTGCTATTAAGGTGTGCAAATACTTGTTGATGAATGGTGAATATATATGCCCTTTGTATCGTCTATACTCGTATTATCATCACTTGTTACGGTTACATTAGCAGCAATGACTTCTCCACTCGGATCTTCACCAATGACATCTATCAACAAATGATTAGTTCCAGAAAATGCAATTAAATTGCCAGGATTGAGAGTAACTGTATATGCTTGATTTGTAGCATTTGTCGGTAAAAATGTAACTACCAAATTAACTTGGTTTCCTAAACACACCTCGGCTTGATCAACTTCCACAAATATATTTGTTACCGCTACATACGTAGTAGATTGAGCTATACTTGTATTTATCGAAATAGCTGTAGTAGTAGGTTCACAAGCTGTTATCAAACTTGTAATGAAAATAAAACAAAAAATCAAAAGAACTTTCTTCATATTTTTCTCCTTGTCATGTTAAATATACTATACAACATTTTTTTCATTATATCATAATTTACTTTAATTTCTCAACACTCTCTAGAAACATTCTTTTTTTATAAGAACCTCTCTCATGTAATTTTTGTAGTCGCAACTCTTGATAATGTTGTATTGAAACTCCTTTTAAATCTAACAAAGCATGCATAACTTCCCCTAAATCAACAAGTTCAATTATGTCTCCCGATTGGAAATATTCATTCAACTCTTCCTGCATTTTTTTACAGAGTTCTTGTTCGTATTCTTTATCATCAGTTAATATTCTAGTAATTGCTTTTTCATTTGCAGCATTAATCATCATTGGTACAAAATCTCTTACTAATTTCTTGTATATTTTCATATATTCTCCTTTAATGGTAATGACTTCGACTCGCATGTTTAGACTTTTTATACATCAACATTGTATATTTTCTTGAAATCTTTTTTCATTCTTACTGGTATCAATATAATTGCAGGAATGCTTATACCTGCAGCTCCAAAGATAATCCATTGGTATCCTATTTGTGAATATTCTGCAATTAATCCAGCAACAATAAGTCCTAAAATTCCACCAATACTCCACATAAGTTGGAATACTGAATTGACTCGGCCACGAATTGAAGACTGAATATATGTTTGTGTTGCGCTCATCCTTATATTGAATGATGTAACAGATAGTAAACCAATTATAAAACTAAAAAATATCATAACAAAATATGGGCTAAGCAAAGTAACAGCACCTAATATTTCTACTGTGAAATACACGGTAACAGCAATTAAATATTTTTTTTCTTTTGGAATTCGAATTTTGTAATGCAACAAACCTCCAAGGATTCTACCAATTGCACCTGCAGAAATTAGGTATGAAAAATGCTGAATAGTATACAAAGGGTTTTCAACAAAGAAAGGCATTCGCAATAAATCAGAAACTGCATATATACATGAAAATACCATAAATAACAATGCAATGCCTAATATTCCTCGTTCTTTCTTGTAATAGCGAAACCCCTCCTTCAAATCAATTAGAAATTTGAATTTAATTGGTTCAGACGTGTTTAATTCTTCTTCCGCCTTTATAGTTGTCTCTAGCGTAGCGGTAATAAAAAATGTAATCGCATTAAAACTCATCAAAATTGCTACTCCAAATGTGAAATTTTCAATGAAATATGTTGCAACAGGAGCCATGATAGCAGCTGAAATTGGCCAAATTAAACTAGAAATTGAATACGCCTTTGAATGGTTTTTCCCTGATATTACTTCTGGGAATAGACTCATGTATGAGATTTGATAAATGGTATCAATAACACCTATAGCCCCGCCAATCAAAGTAAATACAACAATATTGAAGTATCCTTGAAACAGGACAAAGGAAAGTGCTGTGAAGAATGCAAAATAGAAGAAATCAATCATATATATAATTTTAACTCTTGAATGACGATCTATAAATGGTCCAATTAAGAAATTTGTAATCAGTCGAGGTACAATATTTACAACAGAAAAAATCGCCAATATTAATGGGGATTCAGTCTCTAAATATATTAGAATTCCTAAAGCAATGGATGCAGCTGCACTTCCCAATGCTGAAACAAAGGTTCCTAGTGTAAGGATTGTAAAGTTTCTATTCCACAATTTGTTCATATTTCACATCTGTCCTTTATGTCGTCAAGTATTTAATTTACCAAATAATTACATTAATGTCAATGATTAGTTTGTACAAAACACTATATTTTTTTTTGCAATAAAAAATCCCTGATAATTAAATCAGGAATTTGTTCGTTTATTTAGAAAGCAGCCTGGCAATGTCCTAGTCTCGCACGCGAACGTACTACAATCGGCGCTGAAGTGCTTAACTTCTGTGTTCGGTAAGGGAACAGGTGTGTCCACTCCGCCATCATCACCAGACCTCTTTCAAAACTGGGTATACTGTATTTTAATTTGTAGCTTAAAACGCAAAGTTAAGTCCTCGACCTATTAGTACCAGTCAGCTAAACACGTCACCGTGCGTACACCTCTGGCCTATCAACCTCATAATCTATAAGGGGTCTTACTTCTTACGAATGAGAAATCTCATCTTAGGGGGGGCTTCACGCTTAGATGCTTTCAGCGTTTATCCCTTCCACTCGTAGCTACCCAGCTATAGCCTTGGCAGACTAACTGGTGCACCATTGGAGTGTCCATCCCGGTCCTCTCGTACTAAGGACAGCTCCCTTCAAATTTCTAACGCCCACGACAGATAGGGACCGAACTGTCTCACGACGTTCTGAACCCAGCTCACGTACCACTTTAATGGGCGAACAGCCCAACCCTTGGAACCAACTCCAGCTCCAGGATGTGATGAGCCGACATCGAGGTGCCAAACAGCTTCGTCGATGTGTACTCTTGGAAGCTATCAGCCTGTTATCCCCAGGGTAACTTTTATCCGTTGATTGACGTCCCTTCCATGCGGGATCGCCAGTTCACTATGACCGACTTTCGTCTCTGCTCGACTTGTAAGTCTCGCAGTCAAGCTAGTTTTTGCCATTACACTCTACGAATGATTCCCAACCATTCTGAACTAACCTTTGTGCGCCTCCGTTACTCTTTAGGAGGCGACCGCCCCAGTCAAACTGACCACCAGACACTGTCCCCCGGGCTACACGCCCGCAGGTTAGACATCCAATAATGAAAGGGTGGTATCCCAAGGATGACTCCACCGAGACTGACGTCCCGATTTCATAATCTCCCACCTATCCTGTACATTCATTACCGAATATCAATATCAAGCTACAGTAAAGCTCCATGGGGTCTTTCCGTCTAGTCGCGGGTAACCTGCATCTTCACAGGTACTAAAATTTCACCGAGTCCCTTGTTGAGACAGTACCCAAGTCATTACACCATTCGTGCGGGACAGAACTTACCTGTCAAGGAATTTCGCTACCTTAGGACCGTTATAGTTACGGCCGCCGTTCACTGGGGCTTCAATTCAAAGCTTCGATTGCTCTAACCTCTCTTCTTAACCTTCCAGCACTGGGCAGGTGTCAGCTCCTATACTTCATCTTACGATTTAGCAGAAACCTGTGTTTTTGGTAAACAGTTGCTTGGGCCGCTTCTCTGCGGCTTTAATTACTTAAAGCTCCCCTTCTCGCGAACTTACGGGGTCATTTTGCCGAGTTCCTTAACAAGGGTTATCTCGCGCGTCTTTACATTCTCTGCTCGTCCACCTGTGTCGGTTTACGGTACAGGTACTTAATAAATTAACCATAGAAGTTTTTCTTGGAAGCTGAGATTCACAATACTTACGTCGTCAGTACTCAGGATATGTGAGTTGCGGATTTGCCTACAACTCTCCCTCGTTACCTTAAACCTCCTATTCCTCCAGGAGGCTACTGTTATCTTTCTCCGTCACTCCGTCTGTCTATTAAGTAGTACAGGAATATCAACCTGTTGGCCATCGGCTACGCTCTTCAGCCTCACCTTAGGACCTGACTAACCCAGGGCGGACGAACCTTCCCCTGGAAACCTTGGACTTTTGACGGATGGGATTCTCACCCATCTTTTCGTTACTCATACCGGCATTCTCACTTCTAACCACTCCATCAGTCCTCACGATCTGACTTCTACGCTGTTAGAACGCTCACCTACCAATCAATACTAAAAAGTATCAATTCCGCAGTTTCGGTATTATGCTTAGCCCCGGTACATCTTCGGTGCAGATCTATTCGACTAGTGAGCTGTTACG
>Ga0075122_10000142_pt1 | contig 57673 bp, 52 predicted proteins | sample AntAceMetag02UKB_FD_69790 | JGI IMG/M metagenome (GOLD analysis project Ga0075122, IMG submission 69790) | Saline lake microbial communities from Ace Lake, Antarctica - Antarctic Ace Lake Metagenome 02UKB | ecosystem: Environmental > Aquatic > Non-marine Saline and Alkaline > Saline | place... | reverse complement strand
AATAACTTTGCATTAAGCCAGATAGGTTGTGGGTATACATAGTTCCAAACATCCATACTGCAAGATTTGTCAGTAGAAAGAATAAAATAGAACCAAGTAGGGTTCCACCAAGTACAGTGCTAAATTTCTTGTTTTTGCGAACTTTTAAACCAATTAATCCTATTATCACAAATCCTAGATAGACACTCGTCATGATTTGTATTGAGTAAAAGCCAATAAAGATATCAGAAGTCAACATTATGGCTAGAGGAGCTAGAATGGCCCATTTTTTAGGCAGATATAGCCCTCCAAAGAGAGCGATAGCACCAATTGCGGTAAAATTAGCAGGATGTGGTAAGAAGCGAGTCACGACACCAAGAATTAATAAAAGTAGTATGGCTATAAAAGATTTTTGTTTCATAATTTTATATTTTATATTTTGTTACCCTGAATTCCTTGCCTACTGGCAGGTAGGTGTTTCAGGATCTAAATTGATTTAAGAGATTCTGAAATAAATTCAGAATGACGTGTGAGTATTATACAATAATTTTCAAGAACTTCAAGCCCAAGTAAAGTCCAAGTGCTCCAGCTCCACCACCAGAAATTGCTAATATTTTTTTAAGAGCTTTGCGAGTAGGTGAATCAATCGGCAGTTCATTAATTATTTTTTCTAGATCATTGTCATTTTGAATTTGATTTAGGTTTTTATTTTTTTTATCGCTTAGTAATGTTTGGGTTGTTGTAGTATTTTTATTTATATTTTGAATTAGTTTGTTTTTATTTTGAATATTTATATTGTTAACTCGACTTTGTGGAGAGATTTTTTTTACCACGGTTGTTTTTGTTAGAACGTTTAAAGTTGTGGTTGGTGTCGAGCTTGTCATGTCGATTGTTGTAGTTACAGTTGAAGTTGAAATTTTTATAGTACTCGTAGGAGTGGAGCTTGGAATTATAATTTCGATTGTAGTAGTGGGAGTACTTGTTGGAATTATAATTTCAAGCGTTGAGGTTGGTGTAGTGGTAGATGCTTTTGGATCTGTATAACTTGAACCACTGCTTGAGTATGTAATTGTAGCTCCGTCGGTAAAGTTTTCTATTACGGGGTCTAAAATAATTGGCCAAGATTGTCCAGCAAGAGCTGGTACTGCATGTTTTAAAGCAAACCAATCGGGAGACTCAGGTACCCAAGTAGATTCATAATATCCGTTATTATTTAAATTGTTGATCATTGGATGCCAAGGGTTTTTGCCAGCACCAGTAAACCAATCATCTTGTTCTTCATTTAAAGCATTTATACCCATTAAAACCCAAGATGTTGTCATGATATCAGTTGATTCATAGCCCCATCCTCCGTCAGATAATTGAGTGCTTTTTAAATAATTTTTAGCATTTTCAAGTATCTGATTGTCGATTTGAGCTCCTTTGTCTTTTGCATATTTTAAAGCATTAATACTTACCCCTGTTATGTCGTCCCCAGCAGTTTTTTGAGTTGGGTTCATCCAATCAGGCCAGGAGAAAGCACCACTCTCTAGTTGCCAATCTTTAATATTATTAATTAGGTTTGTGATAATAGTTTCGTTTGTGTTAATATCTACAGATAATAACGAAATAAGAGCAAACACATCATCGTTTATTCCATTCAAACCATACTCATTATTTTGGTAACATGTGTTTAATATCTTGTCTTTCAATCCTAGGATAGCGTTATCATCTTTACTAACTCCGGCTGAGAGCAAAGCAAGTATATGTCGAGGGTAAGTTGCACAAGAATTTAAATCACTCGGATCATCTAGATTATATTCTTTTTCGTATTGAAGCAGTGACACACCATTTTCATTAATGTCATCAGCATACTGACTGTTTGCACCAAAGGACATTATTGCCCAATCAGTTACAGTTCCATCAAGTATTTTACCAGTTTCATCTTGGTTTGATTTAAGATAATCTAATATTTTATCAATTGCAGTTTGAATTTCACTTTCACTAATTAATTCGTTTTGAAGAGTGGTAGGGTTTGTGTTTCCACCTCCTCCACTAGTGTTTGGAGTTGATGTAGGAGTGGTGGTTGATGTTGCGGTATCTATTGGATTAATAATTAATTCTGTAGTAGTAATAAACCCAGGTTTTTGTCCGGTAATTTTGATTGGGGTAGTAGTAGTAATTAAGAGATTATAAATACCTGTATCATTTTTAAAAGTTGAAGAATTTATGTTTAAGCTAGAAGAAGTAGATAAATTCCAAACTGGGTCCCAACCATTAAATCCAAACTCAAATAAAGAAATAGTAGTGGTTGTGTTTAACTCTGGAGTTGTGTTTGTTGCTTCAATTTTTAGTGGGTAAGTTCCATAAGTTAAAAGTAGTGTTTCATTCTCTTGAACAATATGTTTGTTCAAGGCTGTTTGACCATACTCTAAATCTGCAAACCAATTCCAGGATTTGCCATTTGCATAGTCGTTTACATATGTATCAATGCTGTTTAAAAAGGCATCATTACCCCAATAACTCCACTCACTATCTATATTTAATTGCTCTAAAGCACATTTTGCGCTTAGAGTTGTAGTAGTCGCGTCTGGGTCTGGCAGACAAGCAGTGAATTCTACTTCTTGAGTAAAAATAGTGTTCACGTTAGTTTCTATCTGAATAAAGATTGTACTCGTAGCTATCTCGGGAGTTGAAGTTGGTGTTGATGTTGGAGTAATGATTTCTGGAGTAGTCGTTGGTGTTGATGTTGGAGTAACTATTTCAGGTGTACTTGTAGGAGTAGATGTAGGAATAATTACCTCAAGAGTACTCGTTGGTATTTTTGGAATTTCAGGGGTAGATGTGGGAGCTTCTACTTCTGGCGTACTAGTTGATGTTTCGTCCGCAAAAACAGGTAATCCCCAAAAACATATTAATAATCCTCCTAGTAAAATAATTTTTTGCATAGTTTTATTATAGGGGTATCGATAGGGTATTGATACCTATTAATTTTAAAATTCACTTTTTTTAAATTTCCACATAATCACGTCTCCTTCTTTAATTGTATATTGAGAAATTCCCATTTTTGCACTTTCTTCGTTAATGTAATAAATCCAAAATTTATTTTCTTGTGCATTGTTTTTTATTCCATTAATGCTTTGCACAAAATGTCCCATTCCAGAATATTTTTTTGTAGTAAATATAAAAGGTTTTTGGGAAGAGGCAGAAAGCAATTGCATTAATTCGTAAACGTTTATTTCTTTGTTGTTTGGAATATTTAAATTATATTCTTCGTCGTTTACTTTTAGTTTGTAATTTTCAGTTTCTAGTATATTCTCGTTGTCATTCTGAGGAATCGAAGAATCCCTCTCGTCTGTTATCGTAAAGAAGGATGACGAAGTAATTTCACCGTCTTCGCTGGCGTTATCTATGTCGTTATCTATAGCGATGTTTGTATTGTTTTTTGCATTGTCATTCTTTTTAATATCAACCTTGTTTGCTGTATCGTTATCCTCCATCTGGGTTTGGGTCAGGTTTTGATGTGCTGTAGGATCTTGTTCATTACTATTAATCAAAAATACCAAACTTCCAATAAAAATTATAAGAAGCACTGTTAATAATGTTAAATGTAGTTTGTGTTGTTTAATAAAGTTCATATATTATTGTCATTCCGAGGAATCGAATAATTCCTCTAAATTAAAAAATTTCTGTCGAGCAGAAATTAAAGATATAAAACAGTTCTAAAAACTTTTTTATTTTCTTGCTCGAGAATACTACTATATTCACAGATCGGACTCTCTAGAACAATTCTAGAATTACCGTTGCGGCACAGTGGAGGAATCTAACCTCACTTCCGTAAATATAGAGTTTAGTTGTTAATAAATTAATTTTACCACCATATATTGTGGTAGTCAAATTTGGGGGTGTGGATAAATTAAAAATAAACTTTTTGAGCTTTATTTTTGTTGAGGTAGTACAGAATGTATCTCATTAGGAGTTTGTCTTGACAACTAATTTAGTCTGTGTTATTATTAATTATTATTTTAGTGAAAAGATGCTATTAATAATTTGATCATTGAAAAGAAATTTATTTACCCATACTCTGCAACCACTAAAGGAGGATCTATGAATTACCAACAACTTTACTTTATGTGTGAGGAATATTGGAACAAGTAGCGAAATCGTCCGCTACTGATTTGCAAGTTTTTTTCTTCGAGCTTCTCAGGAACGATGACCAGGGTGATTTATACATAACTCAAAAAGTTTTGGGTTTGATAAAAGAATAGAGAAAAAGGGAAAATATAAGGAGGTTATGATGAATTATTTGATCTTAGGTGTGCTGTGGGTTTTGTCGGGTTTAGCCGTTGCGTTTTTGATGGGTAAAACCGATGAGCTTAAATCCAATAATTATTGGATTAAGGACAAGAATAAACTGTTATATGTATTTTTGCTTGTTGTATGTGCTCCTGGTTCGCTGATCATAGGTGTAGTTGTTTTTGGAGAGTATTTGAAACAGCATAAATAAGAAAATTGTGATTTACATAAAGGTGCTGATTTAGTTCAGCACCTTTTTTTATTTGTTGTTTTTTTAGTTAAAATATAATATAATCATAAGATAAAGTTTAAAATGTAAGTAAGGTATGAATTGGACTCAACTCCCACCATCTCGACCTGACGGTCACTCTTCCTCAGGCAGGAGGGGACAATTTATTCTTGCACTCGCACCACTAGCAGATCATACTGATAGTCCTTTTTGTTGTGTTTGTAGAAAAGTTTTTAACAATTGTCATTCCGACCGGAGTGGAGGAATCTTTCAGAATGTTAAGTGTGTGATAAGAAAGATCCTTCGACAATGTAATCGTTGCCATCAGTTATTTTACAGATAGAAAACATATCTACTGCATCATAGCTAGACTTAGCTTGTTTCATGTAATTTTTAGCAATTTGTTTAGGTGTTTGTAGTGAATATGTTTCGTCATTCGTTTTACCTTTCTGAGCATTATGAGGATATAAAGTATCCATTTCCTTTTTAGAAGCAAATTTGGAAACATATTCACGGGCTACAACTTGCAGCGTATCCGAAGCAACCCACTGAATACCGAGTTTCTTGGACAATTTTTTGGCTAATGTTGTTTTGCCGCATTTTGGCGGACCTCCGATTAAATAGATCATAGTTTTATTTTAACAGATCCTATTGTTATTTCACTTAACGTATCCAGAGTATCTGAAGTTCAGTTGAAATAATTTGTTATAATTGGCCCGCCTGTTGCGGGTCCAACAAATTATGTAAACTGAATTTGGGCGAAGACCGATAAAAAATAAAAAATAAAATGGTTATTATGTAAAAAATAATATAAACGATATATCAGTTATAGCATTTATTTTGTGATATGTCTTTGCTGGAAATTCTATTTTGGCAGGAGCTTCAACAATCCATGTTTTATCTTTAACCGTGATTTCTGCTTTGCCGGTTATCAGATATATTAACTCTGACTCATTTATATCATTATCACCAGTAATTGTATTTTCGTTTCTATAATATATTCTGAAACCATTAGCTTGGTATTTTTTACCATCACCGCCTTCTTTGACTAATTGTATATCCATATTATTTTATTTTTTATTATTTATCGATAGGCGTAGCCAGATATTCTGTGTTATGTGATGTTTTTTAAAATCCGTCGTTTTAAAATAAATTAGCTAGGTCATTAAAACTAACTAATTTAATATTATTTTCTTTTAAAAATGGATTTATTTCTTCAATCTTTTTAACATCATCTTCTCGTTGTTTATTCAGACTTGATTTACACTCTGGATCGTAAATACCCGGATGAAATAAAATCTCACAACTTTCATCATCCTTAATATTCTTAATTACACTTTTAAGTTCTTCCAAACTCATGTTAGTTCCATTTAGGGCTTCTTTCTTGGTAGCTAACTTAGCTTTAGTTTTATTTAGCTTATGGTTTCTGTAAGGAAGATTTTTTTCATTACAGTACTTGGTAATTATATCAGCAACATTATTTAAATAAGTTGGCTTGTGTATATCAATATGACTTGGTTCAAAGCCAAATATGGAAATAAACTTTCCGTGTTGTCTTTTGATTTCGTGAAGAAAGTTGGTATCGTTAAATTCTAGATGAAGCCCGACGCTGATGTTGTGAGATTGGTTTAATTCAATTAATTTTTTAACTTGCGTATCTTGCTCGTCATTAATCTGATCTATCATTACTGTAGTAGAAGAAATCAATCCATTTTTAAGCAGTCGTAAAATCTCAGGATTAAAAACCTTACTATAGCCGAAATCATCTGCGTTGATTATTAAGTATTTCATAAAAGAAAATGTCGCCTAACATCTAGGTATAAGTGATGTTGGGCGGGTGTGTAATACACTGAAAGTGTACGCCCGTGCAATATGGGTACAGTGAAGGAGTAAAACGACTGAACGAAACCGCTTATACCTTGTTATGTGTTGTATTATTTAGGCTCCTCACTCGAATCCCATTCTAGGGGAATTGTAAAGGTTGATCCTTGCTGAAAAGGAACATTGTATGCCCAATTATTACTAAAGACCTCTTTGCTATTGATTTTCATAACTACTGATAGCTCCTTAATTGTTTCTATGGTATCACCATATACGACCGTTATTATTGGAACCAAGAGTTCGGGAAATTTTTTAATATTTTCGATATCTTGATGCTGTAATTGTGAACCAGGTTGTAGGGCAAAATTGTTAGTGACTTCTATTTTCCCATTTGTTGTTTCAAAATAAACTGGTGATTGTATTGAAAGTGTGGCTGTAGATGTTTCATTTTTTAATTTGGCATTACCAAATCCTGAATATAACTCCACGGAAGATGGTGGGTTTTCAGTGTCTGACTTTTTGGTTCCTAACAATTTTGCCTCAACTGAGATAGATTGTATTTTTTGATCCAGATCTGAAATATTCACAGTTGCACCTGGGGAATCAACAATGACTGGACTTTTTTCAAGACTAGAATCTTCTATGTTAACTTTTGGAGTATTGTCGTCTTTTTGCATATCTTGCTGGTTATTTGTTAATGGCCATAAATAATAAAATAGAATTGTGCTTATCAGTGTGCTAATTGTTGCTATAATAATCCCTTTGACGTAAGGTCTATCAAAAAATTTCCCTTTTTGAGTTTGTTTTTCCTCGGTGTTGAAAGAGTCAGTAATAATTGGGCTATTTTTAAGTTTTGATTTTTCAATGTTAACTTTTGGCATGTTAATTATTGTTTTAAGAGCCTAAATAATATTTCACATAACAAGTTATATCATAACCTGTTTTATTTTATTTTTAATCATGATATAATTTTATCATAAATGTGAAATCAAAAGCAAGTTATGAATACACATTATAGACCAAGTAGGGATCCGTTGGTTTTGTTAAAACAAGAAATGAAATTAAGGGGTTTTAGTAATAAAACAGTAAAAAGTTATTTACATTATATAAATGAATGTTTGCGATTTTCTAATATTAACCCCCGTAACACTACTCAAAAAGATGTACGAGCATATTTAGAATGTTTAGCTGATAGAAATTTGTCTGCTTCTACTATTAATACTGCTTATAGCTCATTACTTTTTTATTTTAATAAAATTTTACATCGTAAGTTTTTTGTAAATTTACCACGAGTTAAAAAAGAGAAAACTTTGCCAGTTATTTTATCAAAACAAGAGGTGGAGAGAATAATTAATTTAACTAAGAATCCAAAACATCATTGTATTTTAAGTTTGCTTTACGGTTGCGGTTTACGAGTAAGTGAAGTGGTAAAAGTAAAAATAAGAGATATTGATTTTGATAGGAATTTAATTTATATTAAACAGGCTAAAGGCAAAAAAGATAGAGTAGTATTTTTACCAAAAAAATTGTTTAAAATATTAAAAATTCAACAAACTTTGAAAAATTCAAAAGATTTTTTATTTACTAATAATTGTGGTAATAAATTAACAACTGCTACAATTCAAAAAGTTGTAAAACAAGCGGTAAAAAGAGTGAGAATATATAAAAATGTATCGCCGCATACATTTAGGCATAGCTTTGCGACTCATTTGCTTGAAAATGGTACAGATATTCGCTATATTCAAGAATTATTGGGTCATGCAAATTTAAAAACTACACAAATTTATACTCATGTAGCAAGTGGTAATTTAAATAAAATCAAAAGTCCGTTAGATGTATAACATATGAATTGGACTCAACTCCCACCATCTCGACCTGACGGTCACTCTTCCTCAGGCAGGAGGGGACAATTTATTCTTGCACTCGCACCTTTGGCTGATCATACAGACAGTCCTTTTTGTCGTGTTTGTAGAAAGGTTTCCGGTAAGAATTTTGTTACATTTCGTGAAATGGTAAGTGCAGAAGCGATTGTTCGTGGAAATGAAAAAACACTAAAAATGTGTGAATTTAAAAAAGTTGAGCGACCGATAGTTATTCAAATTTTTGGAGGAAAACCAGCGACAGTTGCGAAGGCGGCAGAAATAATTGTTAAAAAATTTAAACCAGATGGAATAGACATTAATATGGGTTGTCCTGTGCCAAAGATCGCTAGAAAAGGGGAGAGTGGGGCAGCTTTAATGAAAGATCAAGAGCGAGCTTGTGAAATTGTAAGACAAGTAAAAAGAGTTCTACGTAGTAAACTATGTAGTAAACTACGTAGATCAGAAATTCCTCTTTCAGTTAAAACTCGTTTGGGCTGGTCTGATCCAAAAGATATCTTAGAATTTGCTCCAAAATTAGAAAAAGCTGGAGCAGATTTAATAGCAATTCACGGTCGAACAAAAATGCAAGGTTATAGTGGGAAGGCTGATTGGAATATTATTGGTAAGGTTAAAAAACTTGTTAGTATTCCTGTGATAGCGAATGGAGACGTCGTCACGCCGGAAGATGTGGAAAAATGCCTTGTTATTACTAAATGTGATGGTGTGATGATTGGGCGTGGAGTTTTAGGTAATCCTTGGTTTTTCCGGCGTTGTCATTCCCGCGAAGGCGGGAATCCAGTAAAACAAAGTAAGTGCCGCGAGCTCCTGGATCCCCACCTGCGTGGGGATGACAAGGTGTCGTTAAAAGAAAAGATAAAAACAATTTTATATCACGCAAAACTTCATGAAAAACGTTATGGAAAAAATAGTATGGTAACGTTTCGTAAACATTCGATGTGGTATTTTAAAGGCAATAGATTTAATATTCCAGATAGAAAAAAACTACGTCAAGAATTAGCGCAAATAAAAACAAGAAAAGAACTAAAACAAATACTTAAAAAAATACGTAATTAATTACGTATTTTTTTAACGAGAGGGATCCTATGGCAAGTTCAGGATGACAGGTGGTTTATTCCCACTCGATTGTCCCTGGGGGTTTGTTGGTTATGTCGTAGAAGATAAAATCAACTAATTTTAAATCATTAATTTCTTCTATAATTTTATCAAGAATAGTCTTTGGAATTTTGGCAAAATTTACTGTCATTGCTTCTTCCGATTCAACAGGGCGAAGAACGATACTTTCTTTTTTATTAAAACCGTATGGAATTAAGATAACTGGCATTTGCCAAATGTGTGAGCATAAATCACTACTTAAAATATGTTTATTCACAATTGAGTCAATTTTGCGGAGTGTGTCCAGTCTATTTTTTGTGATGTAAACATTGTTTAAAATAGAATTTTCTAGATTTTCTTTTTTGCCAGACAGCAAATATAGCACTCTGTTTATATCTTTATTTGAATTTGTGATAACTGGGGAGAGCATTTTTAATTCTTCCCAAGTTTCTTCCTTTGTTATAACTGCTGGGTGTTTGTATGAGCGTTCATCGCCTTGTACACCGACGGATTTGATAGGAAGTTTATAAATATCATTAAGGGATCCCTCCACTTCGGTCGGGATGACAAGTGGGGCATTTAGGATGGTAGTAGGGGTGTTGTTTTCACCATTAGAACAAAGACATCTAATCCCAAGTCCTGGTCCTGGAAAAGGGTGACGGTATAAAAGTTCTTTTGGAAGTCCTAATTTTTCTCCAATATTTCTAACCTCATCTTTATAAAGTTCTTTAATCGGTTCAATAATCTTTCCTTCGGCAATCATATTGATAATTTTAGGAACTCGGTTGTGGTGAGTTTTTATTACATCGGCATTTTTGGTTCCACCTGACTCAATTGTATCAGGATAAATTGTTCCTTGGCCTATCAACCAGTCAGAACTAACCATTTGATTTTCTGCCATTACTCTATCTGTGATTTCCAAAAATAAGTCACCAATAATTTTTCTTTTTTGTTCTGGTTCATAAACGTCTTTTAATTTTTCTAAGTATTCTTCTTCAATGTTTTGAACATTGAGGTCATTAAGTCCAATAAGCTTTAAAGATTCTACAACTAAGTTAGATTCATTTTCTCGCATCATACCATGATCAACATGAAGTCCATAAACGCGAGATTTACCGAGTGTTTTTTCTAGAAGTGCAAAGCAAACGGTTGAGTCTACACCACCTGAAATTAAAAGAAAAATATTTTTATCTCCAGCTTCTTTTCTAATTTGTTTTTGAATTTGCTCAATCTGAGTATTTGCATCCCAGTTTTTTTTTGCTTTACAAATATTAAATATAAAATTTTCAATCATTTTTTTGCCAAAGTTTGTGTGATTTACTTCTGGATGAAATTGAAAACTAAATATGCTTCGTGATAGATTTTGCATTGCAGTAATCGAACCATTTTTAGTTGTTCCTATTTGTACAAAATTGGCTGGCAATTTTTTTACATGATCTCCATGGCTCATCCAAACATTTAATTCTTTTGCAGTATCTTTAAAAATAGGGGAATCAGTTGTTTTCATTTGTGCAAGACCATATTCACGAGATTGGCCAGTTCCTAGTTTACCACCAAAATAATTTGCTACAACATAATGTCCATAACACAAGCCTAGAACAGGAATTCTTAAATTAAAAATTTCTTTGTCATAAGGAATTTTAGGATCATTAACTAAACTTTTTGGACCGCCTGATAAAATTATTCCGACTGCATTTTTAAGTTTAGAAGTTGAAACGTCATTTGGATAAATATGAGATATTACGCCTAATTCACGGATACGTCTGGCAATTAAGTGAGTATATTGAGAGCCAAAATCTAGAATGGCAACTTCATTTTGTGATTTCATAGTTGTTTTTTTATCTAATATAGTATATAATATATCAAATTTAGCTATTAATATCAATTAACTGTATGTTTAAACAATTTGATGAAACTTTCACTTTTGATGACGTACTTTTAGTACCTCAAAAATCAAGCATTTTACCAAAAGATGCACTATTAAAAACAAAATTGACTAAAGATATATCACTTAACATTCCTTTTGTTTCAGCTCCAATGGATACTGTAACAGAGCATAAAACTGCTATTGCTATGGCTTTGTCAGGAGGTATTGGTATAATTCATAAAAATTTAAGTCTAGAAGAACAGGTAAAAGAAGTTAAGCTTGTAAAAAGATTTAAGAATGGATTTATTGAAAATCCTATTATTGTAAATTTAGGTGATAGTTTGGATAAAATTATAGAGATTAGAAAAAAATACGGATATAAGAAAGTACCTGTGGTAGATAAAAATGGTAAATTAGTTGGTTTGATTGGTGATACAGATTATTTAATGCCATTTGATAAAGGTGCGTTGGTAAAAAATAAAATGGAAAAATTAGATAAGCTTATTGTTGCTAAAGTTGGAATTAGTTTAGATAAAGCAAATCAGATGATACGTGATAACAAGCTTAGAATTTTACTTTTAGTGGATGGTGTTGGAAAGCTTGTAAATATTGTAACTCGTAAAGATTTAGAAAAAAATGATGATTATCCTTCATCTACTAAAAATACAAAAAAACAATTACGTGTTGGTGCTGCTATTGGTGCAGGGCCTGTTGCGGTAGAAAGAGCAGAAGAATTAATTAAAGCTGGAGTCGATGTGCTTGTGATTGATACTGCTCATGGGCACTCTAAGGGGGTGATAGATACATTAAGAGTAATTAAGAAAAAATATAAAAATCAACAGATTATTGTTGGGAATATTGCAACAGGTGAGGCTGCTAAAGAATTGATTGAGGCGGGAGCAGATGCTGTTAAAGTTGGGATTGGTCCAGGTTCAATTTGTACGACAAGGATTATTGCTGGAATTGGGGTTCCTCAATTATCAGCTATCATGGAAGTATCCAAAGCGGTAAAACAAACTAAAAAAGATATACCTGTTATTGCAGACGGTGGAATTAAAAGTTCAGGAGATATTGTAAAAGCTTTGGCTGCTGGTGCTTCATGCGTTATGATGGGTAATATGTTTGCAGGAACAGATGAAAGTCCGGGTAGAGTGCAATTTATGGATGGTAGAATGCATAAAACATACAGAGGAATGGGGAGTATTGACGCAATGGATAAAGGAAGTAAAGATAGATATGGACAAGGTGATGTGAAAGAAAAACAAAAGTATGTACCAGAAGGGGTGTCTGGCAAAGTTCCTTACAAAGGTTCAATTGATAGAATAATTTATCAAATGGCAGGAGGACTTCGTAGTGGGATGGGGTATAATGGTGCAGAGACAATTACAGAATTACAAAAGCGTGCAAAGTTTGTAAAAATTTCTGCAGCCTCAGTTCGAGAGAATCATCCACATGATTTGGGTGAAATCGATAATGCTCCAAATTATAGAGTTGATTAATAATTTGTTAAAAATAAAAAATACTTATTTAAATAAGTATTTTTTATTTTTAATTTATTTTTTAAATCGTAGTTTTAAAATTACCAAGAAAAATTCAATAATATCTTTTTTTGTTAGTTTGCTTTTTCCAAATTTACGATCAATAAAAGTTACTGGAATTTCTCCAATTTTAAATCCAAGTTTTTGGGTTTTGTGTAGCATTTCTTCTTGAAAAGCGTAGCCGTTACTTTTTACTGTGTCTAGATTAATTTTTTGTATTACTTCTTTTTTGTAGCATCTAAATCCAGCTGTTACATCTTTGGGTTTTAATCTTAGTATTAATCTAGAAACAAACATTGCTCCAGTGCTCATGATTTTTCTTTTAAAGTTCCAACCTATAACTTTACCTCCTTTAATTTTTCTAGATCCTATAACTAGGTCACTATCTATTGTTTTTGCGAGCATTCTAGGAATGTCTTTTGGGTCGTGTGAATGATCAGCATCCATTTCAAAAATGTAATCAGCATTGAGTGCTAGTGCTTTTTTAAAGCCAGCAATGTACGCACTACCAAGACCTAGCTTACCTTTTCGTTTTATTAAATATATTTTATTTTTCCAATTATTTGCCTCTTTTAGTTTTTCTACAATTTCCGCAGTCTCATCAGGTGAGTTATCATCTACGACGATAACGAAAAGATCAGGAATATTTAAATTAAAAATTTCTATTAGTAATTTACTTATATTTTCTGATTCGTTATAAGTTGGTATTATTATAATTGTCTTCATATTTATTAAATATTAATTTTGGAAATTGTGTTTTTTGTTTTTGAACTCTAACTGGAAATTTATAATACATATTAATGAAATGAAATTTCTTTATGTTGTTTACGCTGCTAAAAGCACTGCCCATTGCGAGTATGTTTATAAAAATAGAAATTATAAGCAGAATATTAAAGATTTTTAAATTTATTTTTTTGGTATTTAATACCCATCTTAAAATTATTGGAATGTATAAAGTGATAAAGACGATAAACCATCTTATCGTATAAGAACTACCGCCACCACCTTTGCCATATAAAGAATAATAAAGAATAATAGTAAGAGTTCCGAGTAAAGCCGTGATAGAATAGTACTTCCATTTTATATTTTTTTCTTTTATTGCATAGTAAAAAGCAATAAATATACCAAATAGTATTGTAGGGTTATGAATAAAAAATCCTCTATACCCAAAGGTCATATAAAATAAGTGACCCAACCAGTCTTTAAAAGAGCTAACCGCAAAAGTTGCGCCAGTTAAATTGTTTGTTGTAAATGGGGAGCCTGGGTAATTAAAGAATTCTGGGTGCATAGAACCAGGAAAAATGTCACCAGTTATTTGCATGTTAATAAAGAGGTGTGTAAAAAATGGAATTAAGAGTCCTACTCCAAGACTGAGGAAGAATATAAGTTTTTGTTTAAGTTTTATTTTTTTATCTAAGTTTAGAAGTATTAAGTAGAAAATACAGATAAAAAAACTAATAAAACAAACCGAGAGGTCGAAGGTTGATGCAAAACCTAGTAAGAGTCCTACAATAAAAGAATTTATTTTAGAAATTTTGTTGTAGAGTAAAAGTATGATTCCGATACCAACAAAAATAGATGCAGGTAAGTGATTGTTAAGATGAGATGTGTATGGCAATAAAACAGTACTGGCTGTTATTGTTAAAATATAAAATAATATAATATTTTTTTTTCCCTCTTTCGTATTTTTTAAAGTATTTTTATAGAGTAAAAATAAGTAGATAATAAGAGGGAAAGTGAGAGTAAAGATTGATGTAATGTAAACAAAAAATCGCGGATGGTTTTTAAATAAAATATCAAAGATGTGGAAAAAAGCATATGGAGCACTTGCGACAACAGCTAGCATAGGTGGTTTATCTGAATAAAAATGATTATTTGCAAAAATTTTATCTCCAGTATTAAAGAATTCAGAATCAATAGATAAGGTATGGTAATCAACAAGTGATTTTATATTAGAAAATCTACTGCGATCATTCCAAGAGGTTGGTTCAAAACGAGTAAAAAATAATATGAGCAATAGAAAGAAGATTGCAAGTATTACATTTAGGGTTTTTAAATTTAAAAGTTTATTCATTTTAGTGTCTAAAGCATCTATTTTCTGTGAATACCATTGCAATTCCATGTTCGTTGCATGCTTTTATAACATCTTCATCATGAATAGATCCTCCTGGCTGAATTATTGTTTTAATGCCAGACTTTGCAATTTTATCTATGCTATCACGGAATGGAAAAAAGGCATCAGAGGCTAGGATTGAATTTTCTATTCTGTCACCGGTTTTAGAAATTGCAATATCAACTGCATCCACTCGAGAAACTTGTCCAGTACCAATTCCAAGAGTTGTATTGTCACGCGCAATTAAAATTCCATTAGATTTTACATATTTTAAAACTTTCCAAGCAAAAAGCATTGTTTCTATTTCTTTGTCATCTGGTTTTTTATTGGTTATAAATTTTAAATCTCCTTTTGTGATGGTTTTTGTATCATTGTCTTGTAAAAGTAAGCCACCATTTATTTGTTTGATTGTTTGTCTTTCTTTAAGTTCTGGAATGCTTCCTAACTTTAGAATTCTTAAATTTTTCTTTTTTGCAAATAAATCTAGTGCTTCGTTTTCGAACTTAGGTGCGAGTATAATTTCAGCAAATACTTTATCTAGATACTCTGCAATTTCTTTTGTACAAGTTCTGTTTAATGCAACTACACCACCAAAAGCAGATAAACTGTCGGCTTCGTAAGCACGAATAAATATTTCAGTAATGTCGTCTCCGCCAGTTGCTACTCCGCATGGATTTGCATGTTTGATTACAGATACTGCAGGTGAGTTAAATTCCATAATTACATCAAGTGCACCTTGGGCATCACCAAGATTGTTATAGGATAATTTTTTACCTTGTAAAATTTCCGCATTTAAAATAGTAGAAGATTTATCTAGTGAATCTTTATATACACAAGCACTTTGATGTGGATTCTCTCCATATCGAAGATCATAAGATTTTTTGTAAGTAATAGTTACTTCTTCTGGATATTTTTCTTGTTTAAAATGGTTAGCAATTATTGCATCGTATTCTGCGGTATGAGAAAAAGCTTTAGCAGATAATCTTTTGCGAGTTGCATAAGTTAATCCATTTTGATCTGTAATTTCTTGTAAAATAATTTGGTAATCTTTTGGGTTAACAACAACACCAACCCATCCAATATTTTTGGCAGCGCTGCGAATCATTGAAGGTCCTCCAATATCTATATTTTCTATTACTTCTTCTTCTGTAACTTCTTCTTTTTGAATAGCTTCGGCAAATGGGTATAGGTTACAAATTACAAGATCAATCCATTTGATATTTTGTTCTTGAGCAATTTTAGCATGTGTATCGCGAAGTCCTAAGATTCCACCATGAACAAGTGGATTAAGAGTTTTTACTCGTCCATCCATTATTTCTGGAAATCCAGTGTAGTCACTCATCTCAATAACTGGAATTCCTGCATCACTTATTGTTTTTGCTGTTCCTCCTGTTGATATAATTTCTACACCAAGTAAGTGTAATTCTTTTGCAAGTTCTACAATTCCTGTTTTGTCGGATACTGAAATTAAAGCTCTCTTTGGTTGGATAGTATTAGTGTTCATATATTAATTATTTGTTTTATAGTTTTTAATTACTTCAATAAAAGCTTCTCCTTCTAATTTTTGTACTTTTTCTTTTAATGTTTCTACGGTGTCTTGTGGCTCAACTTTAGTTTTTTTTTGCAAAATTATTTTTCCAGTATCAATTCCTTCATCAACCAGGTGAATTGTGCAACCAGTTTCTGTTTCACCAGCTTTTAATATTTTGGCGTGAACATCGTTATTCATTCCACCAGCAAACTTTGGCAAAAGAGATGGATGGACGTTTAAAGTTTTATTTTTATAAGCTTTTATTAAAACAGGGGAGAGTATTCGCATCCAGCCAATTAATAAAATTAAATCAATATTATATTTTTTTAATTTTTTCAGAATTTTTTCATCGTATTCTTTTCGGTTTTTAATTTGTTTAATATATATATGATTTAAATTCCATTCTTTTGCCTTTTGTAATATTCCGCTATTTTTTTTGTTGGAAATTATGATATCAATTTGGGCAGAAAGCTTTCCAGATTTTATTGCATTGTGTATTGCAATTAAGTCGGTGCCATTGGTCGATCCAAGTATTGCTAGGTGTATCATATTTATTTTCTTAAATTTTTCATCATTTCAATTCTTTTTTTAATTAATTCTTTTGTTCCGATATCTTTTCTGTGAAATAGTGGACCTTTTATTTTACAAATTTCTGCTTCTGCTTTTTTTTCTGCTTCTTCGATTGTATCAGCTATTCCAACTACTGCTGCTGTGCGAGACCCCATTTCGTGAAGTACTCCATCTACTTCATTAACCGAAGCCAAGTATAATTGGTCTTGATTTTCAACTTCAGAGATATCAATTTTTTCATTTTTAACAGGGGAGTCTGGGTATCCAACCGGTACAGCATATTTACAAACCGTGGCTTTGTTCTCAAACATTGCGTGATTTTGTGTTAAATTACCTTTTGTAATTGCAATGCATAATTCTATAAAGTCACTATTAAGAATTGACATAACATTCATTGCTTCAGGGTCACCAAGACGTGCATTGTATTCTATTAAACTAATCCCGTTTTTTGTGGCAATAAATCCACCATATAAAATTCCTTTATAATTACTATTAAATTTTTGTTTTAAAGCTTTAGCTGTTAAAGAATTTATTTCTTGAGCTTTTTTAATATCATTGGGGGTTAAAAATGGTAATGAATGGTTTGTATCAGAATATGTTCCCATACCTCCTGTGTTTGGACCTGTATCACCATCATGTGCGCGTTTATGATCCTGAACTATTGGCATGTGAGCTAGATTTTCACCATCACAAAAACTCATTAAAGAAAATTCTTGACCGATAAATTTTTCTTCAATAACAAAATTACTTTTTTTATTAATTAATTCTTCGCAATATTCAATTGCTTCGTTTATATTAAATAAGTGGTCACCGGCAACTTTTACACCTTTCCCACCCATGAGTCCATCAGCTTTTACAACATAATTATTATCGCCCAATTCATCTAGAAAATCTTTAACTCCTTCAATCGAATTAAAATTTTTATGTTTTGCTCCGCCTGGAATGTTAAATTCTTCAAATAGGTCTCTCGTGAAACTTTTGCTGGTTTCAAGTTGAGCATGATCTTTGGTTGGTCCTATACAAAGAATATTATTTTTTTCTAATAAATCTGTCAAACCTGCTTCAAGAGGTGATTCCGGACCTATTATTGCAATATCAATAATATTAATTTTTGCAAAGTCTAGAATTTCTTGTATAGCATTCATTTTACCAATCATATATTTTTCTGAAAGTTTGGAAATGCCAGGATTATTACTTGATCCAAAACAAAAAAGAAGATTACTTAGTTTTGATTTTTTTATTGCTCTGGCAATTGCATGTTCACGAGCACCAGAACCAACGAGTAAAATATTCATAATATAATTATATATAATTTTTATTATTCTCCTCTTTCTTCTAATCTTTCATTTTCTATTTCTTTCATTTTTTTATCATCGACATCTCCAACAATATATTTACAGTTTAAACAAGCCATGCAAGGATGATCAATATTATGTTCTCCTTTTCTAGTCACGGCTTCTTCTAGGTCTTCAATATTTTGATAAAGTAATTTGTCTGCACCAATATAATCTTTTATTTCTTCTTCTGATTTGTGAGATGCCATTAAATCATTTTGAGTTGGCATATCTACTCCATAATAACAAGGGTACCTAACTGGAGGGCAAGCAGAAACAAAATATACTTTTTTTGCTCCAGCATCTTTAACTAATTGTACCACCGCTTTACTAGTAGTTCCTCGAACAATTGAATCATCGAGGAGTAATACATTCTTACCTTTTAATTCAATTTCTTGAGGAGATAATTTTTGTAAAACTGACTTTTTGCGTAATTTTTGGTTAGGCATTATGAAAGTTCTACCAACAAAAGAATTTTTATATAATCCTTCTGTATATCTGACGCCAAGTCCATGTGCCATAGAAAGAGCTGCTGTGTTTGAAGAAAACGGAACGGGGACTATGATGTCGGGTAATATATTTGGATATTTTTCTTTCCATTTTTTAGCTAAGTTTTGACCCATTCTAAGACGTGATTTGTAAACAGATACATTATTTAAAATTGAATCAGGCCTAGCTAAATAAACATATTCAAAAACGCATGGAGTAAATTTTTCTTTTCGTAGAATTTTGCTTTGCATTTCTCCTTTTTCATTGATATAAATTACTTCACCAGGCTGAACATTCCCCATAAAATTAAAACCAAGAGGGTAAAACATTGTGTTTTCTGATGCAAAAATATAGTCTTTTGTTCCATCATTATTATTTTTCATGCCACAAACAAAAGGTCTTATTCCATTTGGATCTCGAAAAGCAAACATCCCTTTGCCAGCTATTATCCCAATTACTGAATATGACCCGATTGCTCTTTTGTGAATTGATTTAACTGATGTACAGATATTTTTAAACAATCCGTTATTTTCATCTAGTTCATGCATTTTTGAAGCAAATACTTTTAAGATTACTTCCGAATCACTATTTGAATTACAGTGGTATAGATCTTTTTCGTATAATTCTTTTTTTAGTTTTTTGTAATTGATTAAATTACCATTGTGAACCATAGCTATTCCGTATGGGGAATCAATTGTAAACGGTTGGGAATCCTCGATGCTTCCTTGGGTTGGTCCTGCTGTTGGATACCTTGTATGTCCTATACCCCAATTCCCGAGTAATCGTGACATATTATTTTGATGGAAAACATCCCTAACATAACCTAGTCCTTTTTTAAGGTAAAATTGATTTCCGTTGTATGTTAAAATTCCAGCAGCATCTTGTCCTCTGTGTTGCAAATGAATCAAACTATCATAAATGTTTTGATTGACAGGTTTTTGTGAAAAAATTCCAACGATTCCGCACATAATGTTAAGTTAATTTTTTAAAGTTTGTAAAGTGGGTGTGTATCTTTAAATAGCTATTTAAAGATACACAAGCAGTTAGGTTAACCCAGTTAATTTTTTTGATAGGCCTGTATAGTTTGCGGGTGTTAATTTTAATAAGTTATTTTTTTCAGTTTCTTTTATATCTAAATTCTTAATAAAATTTTCTATTGTTTCTTTGGTTATTTTTTCACCCTGTGTCAATGCCTTTAATTTTTCATAAGGTTTTTCAACTCCAAGTTTGCGCAGAACTGTTTGAATTGGTTCTGCCAGTACTTCCCAGTGGTTATTTAATTCTGTTTGAATAACTTTGGTATTTACTTCTAATTTTTGTAAGCCTGTTATCGTATTTTTGTATGCAAGCAGTGAATATCCAAGAGCTATGCCGTTGTTACGAAGTGTAGTGCTATCGGTTAAATCTCTTTGCATTCGGGAGATAGGTAATTTATCTGACAAAAATCGGAGGATTGAATTAGCTAACCCTATATTTCCTTCGCTGTTTTCAAAGTTAATTGGATTTACTTTGTGAGGCATAGTGGATGAGCCCACTTCTCCTTCTTTCTTTTTTAATTTAAATATTCCACGAGAAATATAAAGCCACATGTCTTGATCTAAATCTTTTATTATGCTGTTAATCCGAGCTACTCCATCAAGCATTAAACAAATTGAATCGTGAGGTTCTATTTGTGTTGTAAGTAAAATTGGCTGAAGAGAGAGAGATTTGATAAATTTTTTAGAAAAAACTATCCAGTCAATTTTTGGGTAAGCAACTTGCATGGCAGCAAAGTTTCCAACAGCACCAGAAAATTTTCCATCTAGCCTGATTGCTTTTAAGTGATTTAAACTTCTATTAATTCTATTGTAAAAAACAGCAATTTCTTTTCCTAGAGTCGTTGGTGTCGCTGGTTGTCCGTGCGTTAAAGATAGAAGAGGAGTAGAAGCTTCAGATTTAGTAAGTTTTTTTAGTAGTTTTAATATTTCATTTAGTTCTGGAATGACTACATTTTTTATTCCACCATTTAACATTAAACTAAAAGAAAGATTATTTATATCTTCGGAAGTTAATCCAAAATGAATAAATTCAGAATATTTTTCTAGTTTTTTTGGTAATTTACTTTTTAAAAAATATTCAACTGCTTTTACATCATGATTCGTAGTGTTTTCAATTGTTTTTATTTTCTTTGAATCAGTTAGAGAAAAATCTTCATAAATTTTTCTTAAGAGTTTTTGATTTTGAGGTAATAACGCAGGTAGTTCTTTTACTTGTTTTTCTAGTGATAAGGCTATAAAATATTCAACCTCAATTAAAAGTCGAAATTTTTGCAAAGCCATTTCGCTAAAATAAGTTTGTAGATCTTTAACTTTATTTTCGTAGCGTCCGTCAAGTGGGCTAATGTTTGTTAATTCATTCATAAATTTATAAGTCCATTATTCTTTTAACCGCTAATGCGCAATTTTTTGGGTCAAGTATTGTCATTACAGGAACATTTGATGGCATTTGTAAAGTCGAATTAATATTTACTGTCATGTCGTCTTTACCAGAAAAAGGAGGGCAAGCAAATGTAGGTTTGCTTGAATTTCCAGCAACAAAACCAGATAATGCATTGGATCGTCCAGCAATTGTCACGTAAATAACTTGCTCGTTTTTATAAGAATTTAAAATTTCCAAAGCTTTCTTTGCTTCTTTATGAGCTGAAGCAATATGTTCTATATGTTCTACATTTAACTCATCTAATTTATCAGTAATTTTTTTGGCAAAATCTTTGTCAGATTCTGAGCCCATTATTAGTATACATTTCATATAATTTACGATTGATATTTATTTAAATTATTCTTTATTCGTTTATTTATTTCACCTTCGGGAAATTTAAAAGTTTCTCCTGTGATTGTTTCATAAAGTTGAATATATTTGGCTGATAATTCTGTTATTAATTCTTCTGGAGCCTTTGGTAAAACCTCATCTTTATATGGGTCACAGTTTTCTTTAAACCAAAGTCGGAGGAATTCTTTATCAATATTTTGTGGTTCCTCCTCGTTCTTAATTTTTTCTTCATAAGTTTTTGCTATCCAATAACGACTTGAATCAGGTGTGTGAATTTCGTCAATTAGTAGTATTTGCCCGTCCGCATCTTTTCCAAATTCATATTTTGTATCAACTAAAATCATTCCGTTTTTAAGAGCTGTTTCTTGACCAAATTTAAAAAGTTCCAAAGCTTTTCCTGAAACATAGTCCCAGTCAACTTGGCTCATAAGCCCTTCATCAATAATTTCTTTTGGAGTGATTGATCGGTCGTGGTCAGCTGCTTTTGTAGTTGGAGTAACAATAGGTGTGTCAAATTTTTGATTTTTTTTTAAACCTTCAGGAAGTGTGTGCCCACAAAATTCTCTTACTCCATTATCGTAATTAAACCAAGCAGATGTATTTGTTGTTCCGGTAATATATCCGCGAACTATAAATTCAACAGGAAAAACTTCACATTTTTTACCAACAGTAATATTTGGATCTGGAATATCAATTACGTGATTTGGGATAATGTGTTTAGTTTTCTCAAACCACCAAGCGCTTGTTTGGTTTAAAACTTGTCCTTTGAATGGGACTGATGCGAGTATTCTGTCAAATGCGCTTTGCCTATCTGTTGTGATTAAAATCATTTTGTCTTCTAATTCGTAAGAATCGCGTACTTTGCCGATTTTCTTTTTTCCCAAATCTAGATTAGTTTCAGTTAATGTATTTTTTAAATTATTTTTTATTTTTTCTGTATAATCCATATAGTTATTTATATATATAAACTTTTTGGCTAAACTGATTAAATAAAATTCGTGATTCTATAATTTTAGAAATTACGTTGTCTATATTATCGTTTTGAGCTGTAATTTGCCATAAAACTCCTTTTTTTATACTATTAATTCCATTAATTTCAAAACGTTCTGTTAAGCTGTCTTTTTTAGATTGACCGACAAAATCATCACGATAGCGAACTAATATTTTTTTTGTATTTTCTTGCGTTTCTTCATTCAAAACAATAATTTCTTTGTTGGAGTTAAATAGTTCACCAGACTTATTAATTTTATCTATTTCTAGAATACTGTTTTCTGTTGGAATAATTTCCCAGTGACTTAATTTTTTAACATTAACGTCGATGTTGATTCTTTTTAAAGCATTTTTAACAGTTACAGCTTCGTTATCTGTAATAACAAGATTAATTAAAAGTTCTGTTGAATTTTTTTGTTTGTTAAAATTTTCTATTTTGTATTCTTCTGGTTTGAAAATAAGATTTTTTTTCATTTTGGTCAAGTTTATAGATGGTGTAGCTGAATTTCTTTTTTCAATATATTTCTTCATTGAAGTAAAAATTCTTTGTCCGTTTGAAGTTCTTTCAGGATGAGGCATCATTGCCATTGCATTGCCTTGTACATTACAAACTGCTGCAAGATTATAAATAGCTCCATTTGGATTGGTGGGGAAGTCTTCATGAACTTTTCCTTCATTATCACAATATCTAAATACTGTTTGATCGTTTTTCTTTAATTCTTCCAAAAGAATATCTGGAATTATAAATCTACCCTCGCCGTGTGCTAGGGGAATATTCATAAATTCACCTTCATTAAAGTCTTCTGAAAAAGCACATGAATTATTTGGGGCAGAAAGTTGAACATTGCACCAATTGTTGTAAAATCCAGTTCCTAATACTTTTCCATCTTTTATTCTTTTATTAACTGCGAGTGCCATTCCATTTTGATAATTTGGAAGTCCAGGCACTATTCCGGATTCAACTAAAATTTGAGCACCATTACAAACCCCTAAAATTGGTTTACCTTTTTCATTTTCAATTTTTAAATAGTTAATAAGTGGGTCAAGTGAAGAAATTATTCCTGAACGAGATCTATCTTCATAAGAAAAACCACCAACAATAAAAAATCCATCAAAATTTTGTAGTTCTTCAGGGTTTTGATTCCATAAAAATTCGTGAGCTTCCATTCCAGCCTTGTTTACTGCACGTATAGATTCACTTTCGCAATTTGAACCTGGGAATTGTATGATTGCTATTTTTAACATATTATTTTAATTTAAGGGATTCCTCGACTCCACTTTGTTCCGCTCGGAATGACAGTGGGTGTTTATTTTAATATCACTTTTTTATTTCCTTTAATTACTTTTCCAATTTCATAAGTTGTATGATCTGGATGATTTTTTAAAATTTCTTTAATTTTTTCTTTGTCTTTTGGGTCAATAATAATTGTTAAACCGATACCCATGTTAAAACTTTTATACATTTCAATTTCTTCGATATTACCAAGCTCTTGCATTACTTTAAAAACTGGGAGTACTGGCCAAGTACCTTTTTCAATTTCTACATCTAGATTTACAGGCAAAACACGAGGGATATTATGAATGAAACCACCACCAGTAATATGAGCTATTCCATTAATTTGAATTCCGGAGTTCATTATTTCCATCACTGGATTTACATAACTTTTATGAGGAATAAGCAGTGTTTCTCCAACAGTTTTTTCTAATTTTGGGTGAGAATCTTTAACATTAAATTTTCCAATATCAAAGAATAATTTTCGAGCTAAAGAATATCCATTAGTATGAAGTCCATCTGAGGCGAATCCTAAAATAATATTTCCTTCCTTGATATTAATTCCATCAACAATTTTATCTTTTTCTACAACTCCAGTAATAACTCCTGCGATATCGTGTTCGCCCGGTAAATACACTCCTGGCATTTCGGCTGTTTCGCCTCCAACTAAAGACACGCCAGATATTTTACAAGCTTCTACAATTCCAGTTACAATTTGGTCCATTATTTTTGGATCGAGAGTTTCGTTTGCAACATAGTCAAGGAACGTTAGGGGTTTGGCCCCCATGGCGAGGACATCATCACAGCAATGATTAACAATATCAATTCCAACTGTATCAAATTTATTCATTTTTTTCGCAATGATTAATTTTGTTCCAACTCCGTCTATACTTTGAACCATGACAGGGTGGTCATATTCTTTTGTAGCTTCGTGAAAGTCAAAAAGACCACCAAAACCACCAATTCCAGTTAAAACATGGTTGGTGAATGTTGATTTAACTTTGTCTTTAATGAGGTCGATTGTTTTGTTCCCAGCTTCAATATCTACACCTGAATTTTTGTAAGTTATTGACATATTGGTTGACAGATTATGTTTTTTATTTTATGATTTTATAAAAGGTTTGATCTAGTTCTTTCACAAGGGAGGTCACTATGAGCGTCACAATGATTATTACTGTGAATGGTAAAAAAATGAATGTGCAACTGGATGAGAAAGGAGAAGTTACCGCTTATTGGCTTGATAATAAGGATAAGAGGAGTATTGTTTCCGATGAAAAGGTTCAAGTTTTGGCAATGGTCGCTAGAATGCTTGGGTCTTATGGATTTGGTGAAACGCTTACTGAGCCTTGATAGATAGGATTAATTGTGTTGACAACACAAACCGTGCACTTGGTTGTTTTATAATCTGGTGCATTTTTTTATCCCAATTTTTTTCTTAAACTTTCTTTCCAGATACTTTTGGATTCTGTTAAAGAACAATTAATTAAATTATTAATTAATATTTTTTTATCTTTCATGGTTTTTCCAATTTCAAAAACTTTCACATTTCTTTTTGCAAATATTTCTTTTACTTTGTCTAAATTTTCTGGCTTAACTTCTAAAACATATCCACCAGTTTCGCTCCAAAGTGTTTTGTCACCTCTTAGATTCTTCGATTTCTTAGAATGACAGTGTGACAGGTCAACTTCTAAACCAATTTCGTTTTCAAAACTCATTTCTGCAAGCGTGGTTGCAATTCCACCATCAGAAATATCATGAGATGCTAAAATTAATTTCTCATCAATTGCATCAGTTAAAGCAAAAATTTCATTTTCTACTTCTTTAAAAATAGGCTTAGGAATATTTGCGCCAAGATGCCCAAATAAATTATAATAAACACTTCCACCAAGTTCGTCTTTTCTTTCGCCAATCATTAAAAGTACTGAGTCTGGTTGTTTGAAGCTCATTGTTATAGCAGTTGAAACATCTTTTAATTGCCCTAAACATCCAATAACAGCAGAAGGGGATATTGGTTTTCCTTTTGTTTCGTTATATAAACTAACATTACCAGAAATAATAGGGACAGGAGATTCTGGGTAGTTTTTTAAATGAAGATTTTTACCTGCTTCTGCGACGCCTCTTACGCCTTCTACAAATTCCCACATTTGCTCTGGTTTTTCTGGATTTCCATAACACAAACAATCAGTTAGCGCATGAGGAGTAGCTCCGACACAGGCGATATTTCTCATGGCCTCACAAACAGAATTAACAGCTCCCCAATATGCATCTATCTGTCCGAAACGTGGGTTTTGATCTGCTTTTAGGGCAATTCCAGTTTGTCTTATTTCTTCCGGGTATTTGTCATCTTTAAATGGTTGCATTACACCTGCATCAGCTTTTCCTGGTTCAATAACTGTAATACCTTGAACTTGTTTGTCATATTGTTCATAAACTGCTTCGCGAGAACAAACATTTTCATGAGCTAGAATTTTTAAAAATATTTCATTATAATTTCTTGGTTCTTCTAAATCTGGTTCTTTTAAATGCTTTTCTGGTTTGGAATATTTACGATCATATTGTAAACCTTGGGTTACATCGCAGGCTTTGGCGTTAATAATTTCTTCTTCACCGTTGTAAATTATGTATTGTCCATCTTGTCGAATTTTACCAACAACACTTGCCATTGCTCCGGCCGAAACATTAGGCATATCAAATGTTTTGTTGTAATGATTAATAATTAAATTTGTAACACTAGGGTCACATGTCCACATAAATCTTTCTTGAGTTTCGGAACATAAAATAACTCCAGGGTGTAATCCTTCCATTCCAATATGAATTTTGTCGAGGTATACTTCTGCCCCAAGACCAACTGGCTCTGCTAATTCAACCGAGGCACAGGCGATTCCACCAGCACCAAGATCTTTAAATCCGACTTTATTTAATAATCCTTTTTCTTTTAAAATTTCGTAAAGTTTGTAAGTTGATTTTAAAATATGTCTTTTTAAGAATGCGTTTGGTTCTTGAACAGCACCTTTATTTTGTTCTTTTTCTTCTTCTTTGAGTTCAATACTCGCGAATGAAGCACCACCAAATCCAGAATTGTCGGTTGGTTTACCAACTAAAATTAAATCGTATCCAACAGAATCTTTTGGTGCAAATGAATGAATGATTTCATCTTCTTTTAAAACACCCAGAGTTAAAACATTAACAAGACAATTTTCATTATAAGTTTTGTCATAATATAAGTCACCACATAAATTAGGAACACCAATAGGATTACTGTAACCAGAAATACCAGCGGTAACTCCTTCATGAATCCATTTTGTTTTATTTTTATTTATTTCACCAAAGCGAAGTGGGTCGCCAGTTGCGATTACTTTTGAGCCCATACAACAAACATCACGAACATTTCCACCAATTCCAGTTGCAGCTCCTTCAAAAGGAACTATTTGTGAAGGGTGGTTGTGGGATTCATGACTCATTACGATTCCGTATTTGTCGCCATTCTTGTCTTTTACTATTTCTACAATCCCTGCATCTTCGCATGGTCCAAGTATTACATTTGGTCCTGTTGTGTGAAGTTGTTTTAAAAATGGTCTTGAAGATTTATAAGAACTATGTTCCGAGCCTTGAATAGACCATAAAATACACTCGGTAACAGAAGGTGGGCGTTTAAGAATTTCATTTTGTACTTTTAAAGCTTCTTCTGGAGTTAGAGTGAGTTTGTATTCTTTTAATTTTAATTTTAATTCTTCTTCATTCAAAGAGTTAAAATCAATCACATCTTTAGTGAACATATTTGTTAGTTATTTATTTTCTTATTATTGTTTCTCTTCTTTTTGGTCCAAGTGAAATGATGCTAACTTTACAATCAACTTCATTTTCTATAAATTTTATGTATTTTTTAATATTAATAGGTAGGGCTTCATATCCTATCTCTAAAATTTTATTAATTTCTTCTTTTGATAAATTTTCCCAACCTTCTAAAATTTCGTAATTTGGTTTTGCAATACGTAATTCGCTTAAAGATGCTGGAGTTTCTTTAACCTTTTTACCGTTAACATTGTACGATGTACAAACTTTAATTTCTTTAAACCCTGTTAAAATATCTAATTTAGTTAAAGCAATATCTGTTAGTCCGTTTAGTCTAACAGATTGTCTTACTTGTACAAGGTCAAGCCAACCGACTCGTCTTGGTCTGTTTGTTGTGGTTCCAAATTCTTGTCCTTTTTTACGAAGTTCATCTGCTTCAGTGCCTTCAAGTTCAGTTACAAAAGGGCTATCTCCGACCCGACTAACATATGCTTTGACAAGTCCAACTATTTTTGCTTTTTCGTTATATCCGACACCTGTTCCAACAGAAATATGACCTGCTAGTACATTTGTACTGGTTGTATGAGGATAAACACCATGGTCAATATCAAGTGACATTCCTTGAGCTCCTTCAAATAAAATATTTTTATTTGACTTAAAACCGTCATATAAGATTAAATCTGTGTCAGCAATGTATTCTTTAAGAAGTTTTCCATATTCAATATATTCATTAAAAATTTCTTCTATTGTTTGCTTGTATTCCATCCCAAATACTTTTTCAATTACATCGCGATTGAAAGAAAAAGATTTTTCTAATTTTTCTTTAAACATTTCTGGCTCAAGTAGGTCTCCCAAACGAATACCGTGTCTAAAAGATTTATCAGCACAAACAGGAGCAATTCCACGTTTTGTTGATCCAGCTGCAAGTTTACCTTGGTGTTTGGTAATGGCCTCGTCCATTGCAATGTGATATGGCATTATGGTGTGGGCCTTGTTACTTACTTTTAAATTAACAGTAACGCCTTTGTCTTTTAATCCTTTAATTTCTTGAAGTAATACTCCTGGGTCAACCACAACTCCATTTCCGATAATAGAAGTAGCCTTAGAATTTAAAATACCTGAGGGTATCAGGTGGAGTTTGTAGGTTTTTTCACCTACGATAATGGTATGTCCAGCATTGTTTCCACCTTGAAAGCGTACTACAAAATCTGCATTTCTAGAAAAATAATCAGTAATTTTACCTTTACCTTCATCTCCCCATTGAGATCCAACTATAACAGTTAGTTGTGAATTCATATTTTTTTATTTATGGGTATTAATAGAGGATTTATACTCTAATGATACTTAATTTAATTTTTCTGCACAAATAGCTGTATTCCAGAGTAGTCTAGCAACTGTGTTTGGTCCAACTCCGCCTGGAGTAGGGGTAACCCACAATGCATTTTTTAGAACTTCAGGAACATTTACATCACCATACATTTTACCATTTTCAAAATCAACTCCAGTATCTATTACAATTGCATTTGGTTTAACCATATCTCCACGAAGCAAGTCTTTTTTACCCACACCCGTTACGATAATATCAGCCATTAAACATTTTTCTTTTGTGTTCTTGGTTCTACTGTTAACAGTTATAACACTTGCTCCTTCATTCATCATCATAATTGCAAGTGGTTTTCCAACTAAGGCACCAGTTCCTATTATTGTAACATCTTTTCCTATTAAGTTTACACCTAATTCTTTTAAAATAGTAATTACGGCTCCCGGAGTAGGTGGAACAATAGTATTTGTTTTCATTACTAGTTTGCCCAAATTAACATCTGTTAAACAATCGACATCAATTTCGGGTAAAATAGCATTTAATACATCTGTAGTGTATAAAGGCTCTGGAAGAGGGAGTTGTACAATTAAACCAGTTAACTTTGGGTCTTTTTGAATTTCTTTTACTTTTGTTATTAAATCTTCTTTAGAAATAGATGCTTCAATTTCATATAAAATAAATTCAATTCCAATTTTTTTAGCAGCTAAGCCTTTTCTTTTAACATAAGTTTGGGAAGGTTTATCACTTCCGACTAAAATAACTGCTAATTTTACTGATTTTCCAGTCTTTTTAAGTTTTGCCACTTTTTCTTCAGTTTTTTTTTCGATGATTTGAGCAATTTTATTACCCTCGATTAATTTTCCAAGCATATATGTATTTCTAATTTAAAAAGCATAAATATTTTAGCATATATGATTTAATTTGCAAAGTCTTTGTTTTTTAAAAATTAGTTTGTGCTTTTTGCGGAAAGAGCCTAAGGATTGACAAAATATTAAAAATGTGTATATGTTATATTAACGTATGGGTTTCATTTTGTAAATTTTCTTAAAATATGTTAGAATTTATATATAAATTATGAATAGATTATTTAAAATTTTATCATTTTTTGCAGTATTTGTGCTGGGAGTTTTGTTGTTGACAAAATTTGTAGGCGCTACTAATTATCCTCAAGGGTCATTGGTAAAAACAGAGACAGGCAATAGTGTTTATTATGTTTCTTCCGACGGTAGAAAATTTCCATTTCCTGATGCCTTAACTTATAAAACTTGGTATAGTGATTTTAAAAATATTAAAAAAATTAGTGATAGTGAATTAAACAATATAACAAATGGTAATCGTTTTGTAACAGTTAGGCCGGGTACAAAGTTAATCGCATTTAAAGGAAGTAAGGGGGTGTATGCATTATATCAAGGTGCTATTCTAAGAAAAATTAAAAAAGTAGAAGATGCTAGGGTTCTTTTTGGGGTAGAATGGTACAAGCAAGTTGTAGTTTTGCCAAGTAATTTAGTTAATTCTTATTTAATAAGTGGTAATGTTGAAAATACAGATGATTATAGTGCTATAAAGCAAAGAAATAGTATTATATCAATAAATGATTCACTGATTGAAAGAGGTATAGTAGGGTTACCTGGTAAGATATTTGAAGATCCAAATGCTAATTTATCTCGTTTAAAATTGATTCAAGAAAATTTTTCGGATAGTCTTTCTCCACGTTTTAATAGTTTCGTACGTGCTTATAGTTTGAGAGCTCATTATAACGAGAAAATTTTGGGTTTAAAACCTTTAGGGTATAGTGAAGGTACAGTTATAAAAATTAATGGTTTGATTGTTTCAAGTGGGGCCGAGCAAGGAATTAGATTACAAGATGGTACTAACATAATTAAAATAGAAGTTATAGATCCTGGTAAAGAAATTGTTACTTATACTATTTCAGTGTATAAAGAATCAGCAGATACGAGTAGTAGGCTTTCTGATATGGAAGAAAATTTAGTATCACATAATTTTGAACCCGAGTTTAGGAGTAATCGTTATGATTACAGTTTGAAGGCAGATTATGGTGAAAATTCTTTTAAGATGAGATTCAAAACTTTTAGTAAATATACTAGAATTTTTGTGAATGGGAGGGAATATGATACAAGTAATAATGGATATACGTTTGCATTAGATTATGGAGAAAATAAATTTCGTATTTATGTAGTGGCTCAAGATGGAACTTCAAATACTTATAATTTAACTGCGAACCGTTCTCCTTATAAAAATTTAAAAGAAGCAAGTTTATCTTCTTTAACAACAAATTTAAAAAATGGTTTAACTCCAGTTTTTAATATGAATGAAACAAACTATAAAGTTTATGCAAGAGAAAATGAAACAACAGCACAATTTAGAGTTATATCTGTGAATTCAAATGCTATAGTTTCAATCGATGAACAGATAAGAAATTATATTAATTATCCAATGGGTTATAGAACAGTTAAAATTAGAGTTTTATCACCTGATGGATTGGAAAGAACTTATAAAGTAAAAGTTTATCCCTTTGGTTCTTAAATTAAAAATAAAATAAAAAACAGTCTTGAAATGCAAGGCTGTTTTTTTTAGAGTATTTTTTAAAATTATTTAATTTATTTATTTTTTAAAAACCATACTACAGACCAGATAATAAAAGGAAGGCTTAAGAATTGTCCCATTGTTAAAATGAAATCAGGTGACAAAGTTTGAAATTCTTTTGTAAATTCAATTAAAAATCTAGAGGAGAAATAAAGAAATAAAAAGAAATTAAAAATAAAAAGGGGTTTTAATTTACATTTTTTATAAATAAAAAGTAAAATAAAAAATATAATAAGTGCTAGTAATATCTCATAAAGTTGACTGGGGTGGCGGGGGATAGTATTTGATTCATAAAGTGGGTATGAAATGCCAATAGGTAAGTCGGTTGCACGTCCTACAATTTCTGAGTTAAAAAAATTACCAAGTCTTATGAAAATTATTAAAATTGGTAGGGGAATAACTATTAAATCTATTATTTTTTTTGCATCTATTTTTTTTATTTTTATAAAAAGTGCAAAAGAAGCAAGGAGGCCTAATGTTAATCCATGACTAGAGAGTCCTCCGTGGTTGATGAAAAATACTTCAATTGGGTAGGTTAGATAATATTCAATTTCGTAAAAAAAAATATGTCCGAGTCTTGCACCAATTATTCCACCTATAAAAAGCCAAATTATAAGAGATAGCCCTAGATCTTCGCTTAATTTTTCGTGTTTAAAGAGTTTTAAGATTATTAGGCTTGTTATTAAAATGCCAATACCTAAAAATAAACCATACCAGCGAATAGTTAAAGAGCCTAGATCAAGTAAAATTGGATTTAGAGTATTTGTAAACATGATATTATTATACATTATTTATATTAAAATTAAAATCCTCTTAAATAAATTTAAGAGGATTTTTCTGTAAGTTTGTTTTTAGGTATTTTGAAGATATTTTTTTGCTTCTATCGAGGCACTTGATGTGGGACGGGCCAATAAACGTTTTTTGTTTATCGGTTTATTTGTGTATTTACAAATTCCGTATTTTCCTTTTTTTAGTCTATCAAGGGCAGAATTTATATCTCTTAGCTCTTTCTCTAAATTTTCTTCAGTAACTTTATTTACTTCATAAACTTCTATCTCATGTACATTATCATCTTCTTCTGATCCAACATCAACATACTTAGCATCATATTCACCTTCTGCATTAGGGTCTTTATCTGCAATTTTACCTAATTTTTTCTCTAATTCTATTTTATTAGCAAGTAATTTCTTTTCAATTTTTTCTAGGAACGGTTTGTCAAAATATTTTGTAGCTTTTACCATATATTTTCAATTAATTAATAACTTTTACAATAGAAATATTATACTATTTATGTAGGTTTAAGTCAATACTTATGGGACAATGATCTGACCCAAAGGTTTTGTCGTGAATTTCTGCTTTAACAATGTTTACTTTTAAATTTTTTGAAACAAAGAAATAGTCAATACGCCATCCAATGTTTCTTTCTCTGGCAGAAAAGCGATAGGTCCACCAAGTATATTTTTTTGTTTTAGGGTGGAGTAGTCTAAAAGTATCAATAAATCCAGATTTGGTTAGTTTGTTTGCAAATTCTCTTTCTTCATTAGTAAATCCAGGATTTCTTTTATTTATCTTTGGATTTTTAAGGTCAATTTCTTTGTGAGCTACATTGAAGTCTCCCGTTAAAATTATTGGTTTGTTTTTAAATTTTTTAATGAACTTTAGATAAGATTCATTAAATTCCATTTTAAAATTAAGTCGAGTAAGTTTTCTTTGAGTGTGTGGGAAGTATGTATTAAGTAAGTAAAAATTATCAAATTCTAGAAGTAAAAATCTTCCTTCGTTATCAAATTTTTCTATTCCGATTTTTTTTATTATTTTTAATGGTTTTCCTTTTGTTAAAATGGCAGTACCTGCGTATCCTTTTTTCTTGGATTCAGAAAAATAACTGTAATATCCTGGAAATTTTTGTAAGTCTTTTGGGAGATCTTCAAAATGAGCTTTTGTTTCCTGAATGCACAAAATGTTAGGTTTTGTTTTTTGTAGCCATTCTAAAAAACCCTTGCGACTTGCAGCACGGATTCCATTTAAATTCCAAGAATATAATCTTAGATTTTTATTTTTCATAATTTAAAAAATGATATAGTACTACTAGAGTATTATATCGTTTTTTAATTAAATTTGCAATTAGTGAGTGTGAGATATTTTTAGGAAGTACATTAAGCTTATTCCTAAAAAGAAAAATAATAAAGATATAATTGATTTTGAAAGTTTTGGTTCTTTGTGTAATTCGGGGATTAAGTCAGAGGCAGAAATATAGATAAAACCACCTGCAGTTATAGCTACAAGCCAAGGAATTATGTTATCTACTTTATTCACAATTAAAAATCCTAATAGTGCGCCTGCTATTGCAAGAGTTCCAGATAAAAAGTTGAGGAATAATGCTCTTCCTTTTGTAAAACCACTGTGAATCAAAACTCCAAAGTCAGAAATTTCTTGAGGAATTTCATGAGTGATTACTCCAATCGTAGTTGCAATTCCTAATTCAAAATTTAAAGAAAAAGCAGATACGATTAATACACCATCAATAAAATTGTGTAATCCATCTCCGATTAAATTCATGTAACCGAAAGTGTGGATTTTACAATGCCCAACTTGTTTATGACAATGGTGCCAATGTAATATTCTTTCGAGTATAAAAAAGATTGCAAAACCAATTAAAATAAATAAAAATACTTTTTCTCCATCTCCGCTACCTTCGTGTTCAACCTCATGTAAGGCTTCTGGGATTAAGTGTAAAAAAGCACCACCTATTAAAGAACCCGCAGAAATTGCAACTAGCCAAAGTGTTATTTTGTTTAAGATTTCATATTTTATTGCAAGACCCAAAACTCCGACAAAGGATATTAGACTTACAATTACAGTAGCTATTACTGAATAAAATAAATTTTCCATAAAGTTTTTAATTACATTTATTACAAATGCCAGTTAATGTTAACTGATGAGTAACGTTTTTAAAGTTTTTTATATTTTTAAATGCATGACTACAGGGTATACATTCAGTCTTACCGCATTTTTCACACACAATATGGTGGTGTGGAGAAGTGGATATGTAATATTTTTTTTCTTCATTTCTAGCCTCTGATTGTGTAATATTTAATTTAGTAAATAGTTCCAGAGTTCTATACACAGAAGTTAAATTAATTTTTTTATTTATTTTTTGTAGTATTTCTTTTGCAGAAAGGGGGATAGTGTTTTTTTCTAGAACGTTTAATACGGCCAATCTTGGACTTGTTAATTTATATTCATTCTTTATTAATTTTTTTTGAATATTTTTCATATTTTAATTATAGTGGATTTTAATTTTAATTGCAAATCGTTTGCAATAAGTAATTTTATCTTTTATTTTTATATTGACTTTTGTCTTTTTTTATGATAATATTTTAGCGAAAATAAAAAAATAATCGCGGATCGTCTAATGGTAGGACTTCAGGTTCTGATCCTGACTATCTGGGTTCGAATCCTAGTCCGCGAGCAAATTTAAGAACGAGCGAGAGCTCGTTTTTGAATTTGCGAGCGAATAGGATTCGAAGTGGAAAGGGAGAAAATGGTAGTTTTTTATTGGAGGGAGGTTCACGAAAACCCGAAGGTTGTTGTGGGAGGAGTTTACGACGACTTCGAATAGCAAAGAACCTAGTCTGCGAGCTAGTATATTTAATTAAAAAATTACGTAACTAGTTACGTAATTTTTTAATTGTTTATTTTTATCTTTCGTCCTTGTCAAAAACTGTTTGGACTCGTCAGTACCGACATTATCGGTAGAGATGGGGCATGGGGGTGCCCCCCCCCATGGCTATGTTGGTTTGGTTTTATAATACTGCTTAAGTATGATTACAATAATTACGATCAGCAGTATGATAAATGATATGTTGTTGACGGTATTTTCTGAGATGTCTATGCCATGCTGATGCAATACACTGGCTAGAAAAGATTCATATATCCATGCTAGTTTAGAGGTATCCATTCCTTTCATGTTGGCAAGCTTTAACTGTATTATTGTTAATGGGCAACGGAATCCGCATAGGAGTTGTGAACCCATGGTTGTTATGATCAACATATTATGGATTCGTCCCAATCGAGGATACTTCGATCTTGGAATTAAGAAGAGCCCTAAAATTAGGAACTGTATCACGGCCATGTGCACCGTGGCGACTGCCCAATATGCTATTGTTGTTAACAGCATTTTTTCTTACCGCCTTTCTTTTTGATTTTATCAAATATTAAAGCTTAACAAAATATAATACTATAATAATTATCTTTTGTCAAGTTATTTTTTTAGTTAAAGTATCAGTTAATTTTTCCTTTTTTGTAAAAATATGTTAAAATAGTCACCTTATGAAAAAGCAAGAATATATTTTATCAAAAGAAAGTGTTTCTAAAGCACTTTTTAATTTGTCGGCTCCAGCTATGGTTGGTATGCTTGTTGTGGCAATTTACAATTTAGCTGATACTATTTTTATAGGTCGTGGTGTAGGCACACTTGGTATTGCTGGTGTGGCTATCGTTTTTCCTATTCAAATGATTGTAATGGCACTCGCACAAACAATTGGCATTGGTGGGTCGTCTATTATTTCTCGAAAGATTGGAGCTCAAAAAAAAGATGAGGCCGAGCATGTTTTAGGAAATATTTTTCTATTAGTATTTTTAACAAGTATCATTATGATGATAAGTGGTTTGGTTTTTTTACAACCACTTTTAAATTTGTTTGGTGTAACAGATACAATCATGCCTTTTGCTTTTTCATATGCGCAAATTATTTTACTTGGAACTGTTTTCTTTTCGTTTACAATGGCAGGGAACAATGTTATCCGTGCAGAGGGTAATGCAAAGGCATCCATGGTTATTATGCTTATTGGAACTGTACTTAATATTATTTTTGATCCAATTTTTATTTTTGGATTTGATATGGGTATGGCTGGTGCAGCTTTTGCAACTGTATTATCTCAATTTATTGCATTTTTATTTATTGTTTATTATTTCCTTGGTAAAAAAAGTATTTTGCGTTTAATATATAAAAATTTTAAATTAAAGATGCTGTATGTAAAAGAAATTTTTGCGATTGGGTCTTCAACTTTTGTACGAATGTCTGCGGGTAGTATTATGGCTTTAGTACTTAATAATACCCTTGCTGTTTTTGGTGGTGATTTAGCTATTGCAACTTTTGGTGTTGTTAATAGACTTTTGGCATTTCTTTTGATGCCTATTTTTGGTGTTGTGCAAGGAATGCAACCATTGGTCGGGTATAGTTTTGGTGCAAAAAATATCAATCGTGTACGTGAAATTATTTCACTTTCTATAAAAGTTACTACAGTAATGTCTTTTGTATCATTTGTTGTTTTATTTTTATTCTCACGTCAACTTCTTAATATTTTTTCCACCGATAATGATTTAATTGATCTAGGAGTTCATATAACAAGAATTATTGTTATATTTTTATCAACAATTGGTTTTCAAATGATTATAGGTGGAATGTATCAGGCAATAGGTAAAGCAAAAGAAGCTCTTGTTTTATCTTCCTTACGACAGGTTATTTTACTTATTCCGCTTATTCTTATTTTACCTCATTTTTTTGGTTTAGATGGTGTGTGGTATTCATTTTTTATCGCTGATTTTATAGCTGCTATTGTAACTTGGTATATGTATAAACATGAAATGCGAGTTATTCTACTTTGTAGCCCTAAGGAATTGGAGGATTACTTTTAATTAGTTATTCATAATAAAATAAAAATATGGGAGAACATGAAGGAATTTTTAATAGATCGGTTGAGAGTCAAGAATCACAAGAAAAGAGAAGAAAAGAAATAAATAAAGAAATGTTTGAATTAGTTAAAGAAATGGAAGGTGAGACATTTGCTTACCCAGGTATTACTCCAGAATCTTATGGAAAAATGAAAGCTGATGATATTGATTACCCAGATTATACCACTCCAATAGATGAATTAATAGAAAGATTAAAATTAGAAGGGATGAAAGTGGTTCCAAGTGCATCAGATCCTAAAACAGGAAATATTTTTGTAATACCAAAAAATAGTAATAATGTTAAGATGGATGGCTGTATCTCTTTGGAAAAGTTTCAAATTGTAGATGAAATGGATGAAAGGCTTAAAAAATTAATAGAACTAAAAAGAGCATTATAATGATTAAGGGATTTTTTATGATGGCAATGTGTAAATAATGACAGTGTGTAAAAAAATAAAAATAGAGCACTTTATAGAGTACTCTATTTTTTTGAAGTATGTTTATTTATTTTTTCTTTGTAACTTTCTTAGTCGTTTTTTTTGCAACTGCTTTTTTCTTTGCGGGAGCTTTCTTTGCCGTTGCTTTTTTAGCAGCTTTTTTTTCTACTTTTTTAATTGGAGTTTTTTCTGCTAGGGCACCTTTAGTTAGTTTTTTAGCAGTTTTCTTTTCTGTTTTTTTAGTAGAACCTTTTGGATCAAGTAAAGTTATTAATCTATCCATTTTTTCGTTTAACTTTTTGATTTGATCTGTAACTTCTGAAGAGTCACCGCCGCGACTTTTGCCTCTGCTTTTGCTGAAACAATTATCACAAAGGATGGGCTTACCAGGGGTTGGTTTGAAAGGTACTTGACAATTTGTACCGCATTCGTCACATATAACGTCATGCATTTGTCTGTCTTCACGAGGTCTGCTTTCACGTCTATCTCCACCAAATCCACCTCTTGAACCACCTCTATCATTGTCACGTCCACCTCTGTCGTTTGATCTGCCACCACCTTGGTTTTCAAAACAAGCGCTACAGAATACTGGTTTGTCACCAGTTGGTTTAAATGGTACTTGACAACTATCTCCACACTCAGCACAAATAGCACTGTGCATTTGAGGTTTGTCACCACCACGTCCACCACCAAATCCACCTCTTGATGATCCACCTCTTGAACTACCACCATTAAAACCAAATCCACCTCTTGATGATCCACCTCTTGATCCACTTCTGTCAAAATTTCCCATATTTTTTTTGTTTACTAGGCCTTTAAAAGACCTTTAATTTATATGTATAACTTGACAAGTATAGCATAAAATTGCCTTTTTGTCAATAGCTTAGTCTTCTTTTTTATCTAAAAACCTTCCTAGATCAAGTTCTTGATTGAATTCAATCTTTTCTACGAACTCTGGCATATGGCTAATAAGGATAATTGCACCATCAAAATTGTTGATAGCTTCTGCGATTATAGGAATATGACGGAAGTTAATATGATTAGTTGGTTCGTCTAAAATTAAAAGCCCTGGTTTCATTAATACTAGTCTTGCAAAAGATAATAATCCTTTTTGACCTTCAGATAAGTTTGCGATTGTAAGCCCCATTAAGCTGCCAGTGATTAAAAACCCAGCAGCAATTGATCTCATGTCTTGAGTAGTTACTCCATCTGCCATTGCATTTTCTAAAGATTTAAATACAGTTTGAGTGTAATCAAGCGTAGTAAAATCTTGACTATAATAACCAATTTTAGTTTCTGGCATAATGGTTGCGTCCTCATTTGTTCCGTTTAGTAAAGAACGAAGTAAAGTACTTTTACCAATTCCATTTGGTCCAGAAATAAGGAGTCTGTCTTTTTGGCGAAGTAAAATATCTACTTTTTGGTCTTTTGCTTCGTGTTTCTCGATTATTTTTAAAGAATTTATTTTTATAATGTCTCCAACAATTTCTTGGCGTGGGATGATGAATTCTCTGATTGTTCTGTCTTCTTGTCTTACTTCTACTTTATTATCTTCCATATCTTTTACCTCGTCTTTAAGTTTGCTGGCAAGTTTACGCATTTTACCACCTTTGTTGGCAAAAAAGTTTACTTTGTCTTTGTTATCTTGAATTTTTTTAAGTAATTGTGCATTTTTTCTTCTTTCTCTTTCTATTCTTGCATTTATTTCTTCTACTACAGAATAATAATCTCCAACATATGTTTCTACTTTTTTAGTAAATACATCTAGATAGATAACACCTTCTGTAAAACAATTTAAAAAGTCAGCATCATGAGAAATAACTATTACGGTTTTTTCGTACATTACAAGGAATTGAATAAGGTGACCGATGCCTTCTTTGTCCAGATTGTTTGTAGGTTCATCCAAAAGTAAAATGTCTGGATTTTGGATTAGGGCATAGGCAAGTAAAATTCTTCCTTGTTGACCACCTGATAATTCTCCAACTTTTCGAGTAAGCGGAGCATCCAAATTAACAGCATTCATCACTTTGCTTATTTGGCCTTTAATGTTTCCAGGGATCTCGTTAAATGCCTTTCCAAAATATTCTTCGATATTTAATTCGAAATCTGCTTTATCAATCATTTGTTCAGCTACAGCGATACTTGCATCGTTTGTGATGTGTACAGCACCTTTTGTTGGTTTTATTTTTTGATTTATAAGTTTAAAAATTGTACTTTTTCCAGCACCATTTTGTCCCATTAAAGTTATTTTTGCATTTTTATGAACACTAAAACTAACCTTATCTAGAATAGGTTTTTTTTCTGCATATTCAAATGTTACTTCGTCAAAACGTAGGATTACATTTTCGGACATATTTTTTATTATTTTTACACTTAAGAATGCTATATACTAGCATTTTTTAGATGCTTTGTCAAGTTTTTAACGCTTTTACTATTGACAAAAGTGCTAAAATATACTATAATAATAAGTTATTTTTTAAAATTTAACAGTTGTACTTTAAAGGAGGGCACTCATGTTTCGTTACAGTTTATCAGATCATCCACCAGAATGTTGTTTTACACCCGGGTATGGGTGGAATGTTTGGCAAGTAGTAGGAGCAGTTGTTGTTCTTCAAAACCTTGAATATATAAAGTTTTTGGAAGAAAAACCTGATGCAAGTTATTTAGTTAATTTTGCCAATGGTGCAACAGCTAAAATTTCTTCTGAAGATCATTTATGGAAAGAAATGATGGAGATAGTAGAGGTGTTTGAAGTAGAGGTTATGTCCTTAGGTATTAAGGGGGAGTACGTATCTTGGACAGGAGAAGAAGGCGATTTGGGTTTGTTTGATGCGATTCGTATAAAAGTAAAATCGTAATCAAATGGTTTGGTTTTTTAATGGGGGGTTTTTTTATAAAACTCCTCTTTTTTTATTTCTTATATATTTTTGTTTTGCGCCAAAATTTTGGGATTGCTTCTATTTCTAACATCTCCCCAGGTTGTAATCGTTCTATTTTTTGAATTTGTTTTTTATATTCTAAATCTGGCCATGGTTTATAGAAAAATTCATATTTTGTACCCCAAACAAATATAACCAATATGATAATTCCTATTATTTTTATACGTTTTTCTTTTTGTCCTAATAAAAAAATTACAGACATTAAAAATGCCAACATCGGGAAAAAGAAATAACGCAAGGCATTTCCAGGTATACTCATGATGTACCACTGCGAATATATTTCACCACTTGGTACCATTGGTCGAATAAGTGCAAAAGTAAAAGTTGTAAAGCAAAATATTATAAAAAGTTTCAGTACTCTTGAGCCTTTAATGTAAGAAAAAAGTAGTATGCTTATGCCAGTTATAAAAGTTAAAAATGAAAATAGTTTACTAACCAGGTCATTATAGTGCAAAGTTGTTGTGTATAATTCTGCGTATCCTTCTTTACCTATTAAAGATGCAGTAAAAATCTGCCCGCTTACTAATTTTATTAATATTCCAAGGCTATAGCGATGTTCTTGAACTCCTCTAGCACTAAAAGCATTGTTTACTATAAAAAGAAATTGCAAAAAAGAGAATAAGAAAAAAATCAGGTAATTTATTTTTAATAATTTTCTTTTTTCTTTATCTGCCCAATAATAGTTTATTACAACAACAGGAAAAAGAAAGACGCAGAAAGGTCCACTTAAGCACGAAAGTGCAATAAAAAATCCATCAAAGATTCGCCAGTATTTTTTTGTAGATGGCGTGGCGACTATGATTAAAAAAGCAAGGATTGCTAGGTGCCATTGTGCGTTTGTTAAATTAACAAAAACTTCGCTAGTGTTTGGTAGTGCGATATAGACCAGAGCTATTAAAATTTTGCTCCAAAGCCCAGGTAATATTTTTTTAAAACGATTGCTAAAAATAAATAGTATTGGTAATATCTTTACCGTGATTGCTATTAAATTAAAAATGAGAGGGGAGTGGTCTGGAGAAAAAAGTAAAGAGAAAGCACCACCTAGTCTGGAGATAGTTTGTAAATAACCAGCAACAGGTGTTAAAAGTGGTAATATGAATCCAGTATTAAAAGCATCTTCAAACCAAACTGTTCCATCTTCTGCCCAAAACTGTGGATAGGCAAACATATCTAACCGACGAATCATTATTAAAAAAAACGAAAATACAAAAACTAACAGGTAGTGGTACCACCTTAATTCTATATCGTTGATTTTTTTTAATAGATTTTTAATCATCCGTGCTTTAGTTTGATTTTTATTAGGTCTTTTATGGAACTAAATATTCCAGAAATAATTTTAACTCTTGAGTCTTCATCGTTTTTCCAAACAACTCCTATTTGTTTAATCTTCATTTTATTTTTTTTCGCAAGGTATAAAACCTCAGTATCAAAAATCCAACCTTTGATAATTATTTGTTTAAAAATTTCTTTGATTTCTTTTGTTTTAAAAACTTTAAAACCACAACCAAAATCTTTTATATCAGAAAGTCCTGTAAAAATTCCGGCGAGTATTCCGTAAATATTTCCCATTTTTTGTCTGTACCAAGGTTGTTTTTTTGTTAGTTTTGAATTTGATAGTCGTCTAGAACCAATAATTATATCTGTATTATTTTTCATTTCCGGTATAAATTTCTCTATCTCTAAAAGTGGAGTAGACATGTCGGTGTCACAAAGGAGTGAAAATTTTTCTGTAGCTTCCAGTATTCCTTGTTTTACAGCTTCGCCCTTTCCTTTATTGCTTTCTAGATTAATTAATTTGCAATTAATTTTTTCATTTTCTTTTATAAACTTTTCTATTATTTCTTGTGTGTTATCTGTACTTCCATCATTAACAAAAATAATTTCCACTTGAGGGAAAATATTTTTGTTTAAAAATGTTTTTAATTCTTTAAAAGCAATGTACAAACGTTTTTCTTCGTTGAAAGCAGGAATAATAAGTGACAATCCAAAATCGATCATATGGATCTTCCTTTTGGTATTGATTTAAGCCAATCTTCTTCTACTATTTGTATTTCGCTTACTTTCCAACCTCTTTTTTTGAATATACTTGGGCGCGTAACATAATGTTTTATGCCATCTACTATATAATATATTTCGTCTTTGTCTTTGGTTTTAGCGATTATATCTTTTGGAGGATATGGATTGGCATTTGTTAATGTTGCGGTTTTTTTAAAACGTTTCATTGCTTGGTCTTCTATTGTGATTACATTTTTCATTTCCCATTTGTTTTTTTTAAAGATTGCAGGACTGGAAATATAATATTTTATATTATTTCTTAAATAATATATTTTACTGCTACTGGCTATTTTGACTAGCTTTGGATAGGTTAAAATAACTTTTGGTTTATTTTTGTTAACTTTTTTTGTAATGTGGTCAAAATCACCAAGAGTATTTAAAAAGTCTGTGTAATCATATTGATGTTTGTAACCTGTAACTGTGTCACCTGGATCGTTTGTGATGAATGTTTTAGTTTTATTATCGAAGCCATTTATTACCATTACATGATAGCCGGATCCGATTGCTCTAAAGTGAAGATTTTGATTTGGTAATGCAAAACCATTGTGAAAAGAAATAACTGGAAAGCCAAGTTTTAGGTGATTTTTTATTCTTTGCAAGCTTGGTTTGTATATTATTTCTCCAGTAAAAATCGTGTTGTCGTTTATCATTCTCATTGTACGATATGAGTTTGAATCATAATTTTCTCCAAAAGTTTTATTTTCGTAAGTAAAAAGAGGGGAGATAATTTTTATTGCTTTGTTTTTAGAAATTTTTCCACGAGTCCCAGAATAGTACTCATCAACCATTTTAACACTTGATTCTTCGCAAGCATTTGACCATGGGTTTGCCCAGTAGCCAATTGGAATTTGGGTTGTGTAGGGAACCTCTAGAGGTTTGTTTGCAGCTAATGTTGGTGTTGCTATCAGTAATGATAAGATTATTAGAAAAATATATTTCATGTAGAATTTTTATTTTTTAATTTTAAACTATTTCTCCTCCGAATTCTGTGGCGAGGTTATTTGCATTATTTTCTATATTTTGTTTTGTCTCAACAATACAATTAAAAGGTATTTTTTCCTGAAATAGTTCTTCTAATATTTTTTCCATCGTTAGTTTTGGTTCTCTTTCTAATAGTTTTTCTTTATGCAAAATGAATGGTACTTTTAGTATAAGACCTTTATTAGTTACTTCTTTTAGGCTTGACATATTAAGTATCATACCAAGTGCGGAAAATTTTTCTGTAAATTCTATTTTAATATCTTGCCAGTTTTTTTCTATTTCTGTTAGTTCTGTTTTGATATTGTAGCTTTTTGTTATTTTTGAGATTGTAGATTTAATAGCTTCACGTACCGGTTTTTTCTGTTCCGTTACTTCCGTGTTGTTTTCTATAAGTGATTTTTTGGTTAGTTCTTCTTCTAAATTTTCTTCAAATTGTTTTTTTTCTTGTATTTCTACCTTTTTTGGTTCTTTTTTCTCTGGTAAATCTGTATTTTTAGTTTTTTTTTCGTTTAAAACAGAAAATTCAATAGCAAGCATTTCAAGTGGTAATTGTGGGACGGGAGAATTTTTTATTTCTTGTTTTCGTATTAATGTTTTTTCTATTAAATTTATTAAAGTTTGAGTATCAATTTCTTTAGCAATTTTTTTTATTTTTTCTTCTGCTTCTTTAGAGTAGTCTAGGTTAAAAATTTTATCAGTATCTATTTGAGATACCATCATTATTCTTAATACCTCAAGAATATCAATGGTGAATTGATTAAGGTTTATGCCGTCATTTATCAGAGATTCTAGAAGCTCTATTGATTTTTTAGTATCTTTTCTAATTATGTTCTCAATAAATTTTAGTACAGAATCTGTATTAGATGTTGGTAGTATAATGGACGCATCATTTTCTGTAATTTCTTTTTGTCCGAGTGATAATATTTGGCCAAGTAAACTTTCTGCATCACGCAAACAACCATCACTTTTGTTTATTATTTTTTTTAAAACAGAATTTTCCACTTTTATTTTTTCTTGTTTTAAAATAATATTTAAGCGTTCAAGCATCGCATCGAATGTAATTTTTTGAAAATTAAAACGTTCACAACGTGAAATAATTGTAACAGGTAATTTGTGTAATTCGGTAGTAGCTAGAATAAATACAATATATTCAGGTGGTTCTTCTAAAGTTTTTAGAAGTGCATTAAAAGCTGAAGTGGAAAGCATGTGTACCTCGTCTATTATAAATACTTTGTATTTTGACTTTGTTGGTTTAAATTTTGCGTTGTCGATGATGTTTTCACGAACATTATCTACTCCAGTGTGTGAAGCAGCATCAATTTCAATGACATCTATATTTCTTCCTTTTGTAATTTCTATACACGAATTACATTCCTCACAAGGTTCTGATTTTTTTTCATCTCTATTTGTGCAGTTTAAAGCTTTTGCTAGTAATCGGGCAGTAGTTGTTTTACCAACCCCACGTGGGCCAGAAAAAAGATAAGAATGGGTAGTTTTGCTCATTATAATTTCATTTTCTATTGTTTTTGTTATGTGAGTTTGTCCAATAACATCTGAAAAAGTTTGAGGACGGTATTTTCTATAAATCGTTGTCATAGTTATTAATTTCAATTTGTAATTTTAAATTATCTATTTACTATAGGCTTGGTTCTGGAATGTCTGTCACTGGGTTTTTAGGTATAACACCCAATTGAGTTCTTTCCATAATTTCGGCATCAACAATATCCTTTGGTCTGCCATATTTTAAACGTGATAGTTCTTTGATGGCGCTAGCCAATTCTTTGTTACCTGGAGTAGGTGGATAGGTATTCATATTAAATGGCTTTGCCGCAGTATTGTCAATAAGAAGTTTAATGTAGGCAGTATATTTTTCTACGTTAATAAGGTCGTATGCACCAAAAACAGGGGCAAATTCTTTTGCTAGAATCTCGGCGTCTTCTGGGCCAATTCTGAATGTTGCTATTGTACCTGCATTTCCAAGTACAGCGTCACGTACAGTGTTTGAACCTTTGTTATCTACCATTTGAGTAATGTATTGATGGGCAATTGTTAAATCTAATCTGTATTTACGAGCCTCAGACAAAATCGTCGCAATACTCTCTGTAATAAAGTTTTGGAACTCATCGATATATAGGTAAAAATCATTTCTTTCATCTTCTGGCAGTTGAGCACGTTCCATAGCAGCCATTTGTAGTTTTGATACAATGATCATACCAAGCAAATTTGAATTGATTTCGCCAACTAAACCTTTTGATAAATTAACAATTAATATTTTCTTTTCATCCATTATTTTTCGGAAATCAAAACCAGAACGACTTTGTCCAATTATATTTCTAACCATTTGATTTTCTATAAAACGACCAACTTTTGAAATTAAGTAACCAAGCATTTCTGATTTATGAAAATCAGAAGTTTTTGCCATTTCTTTTTCCCAGAAAGCAAGTACCATTGGATCTTTTATTTTTTTAGTCCAGGTTTTTACAAAATCATCATCTGTAAACATTCGGGGTACTTCGGCAATTGTACCAGGCATATTTTCATCAGACATTAAAGTTAACATCACGTTGCGCATTTGATGCTCAAACATTGGCCCGATCATAGATGGGTCAGTAACTAACTTATAAAAGATAGAAATCATTTCTTGAGTAACAAAATCTTTTTGTTCTTCGGTTTTAGCTTCCATGATATTGAGTCCAATTGGTCTGTCGGTATCGGCTGGGTTGAAATAGATAACATCTTCAGCCCGTTCTTTTGGTACATGTTGCAGAACATATTCAGCAAAATCTCCGTGAGGATCAATTACACAAACACCATCTCCATTTTCTATATCTTGTACAGCAAGGTTTTGTATAAAAACAGATTTACCGCCACCAGATTTACCAATAACGTATAAATGACGACGTCTGTCATCTTTTTTAATTTTTACGATTGATTCAACTCCCCGGTATACAGCTCGCCCCAAAGTAATACCCTCGGTTGGCATATTGGTTGGAGGGGGCGCTTTGCGAGCACCTAACCAGTTAATGTGTGGCGTTTCTGTTTGTGGAGTAGGTAGGTGCCATAAACCAACTAGTTCTTCTGTGCTGAGTGTCATTGTGTCACCTTTTTTAATATTTCTATAAATTGAATCGTTAATTAAAGATTGAGGTCTTGAAGGTATGACGGCTCCGAATGAATTGCCGTATTGATAAACATTATATTGTGAAAAAGAGTTTACAATATTTTCAAGGTTGTGTCTTGCTTTGTCGGTTGTTTTTGCAGAGCTTATTATTCGTATTGCAACTTCAAGAGCACCATGACTAACTTTGTCTTCCATGTTTTTGACCATTTCTTCCTCCATTTGAGTTAGTTCGTATTTTATTGGTTGTCCTGTGATGGAGTCTTGATCTTTTTTTGATTTGGTACTTGCAAGTTTTTTAATCTCTATTAAAAAATTAATGAAGTAATTTTTATTGGCTACTTTTTCAAATTTTTCTCCTTTTTTAATTTCTCTAATGATTCTAACGCTTTTATGGCGCCAATTTTGTTTTACAGGTCGTACGACATATTGAATAATGGCTCCTTCATCATCTAAAATCTTACTAAGAGGGTTGAGTATGGCCACGAGTGGGTCGGTATCCATTTTTTTGTATGTATTTAATGGAAAAACAGGGTTGTGTTTTAAAATTAATTTTGATGCCATAATGTGACTATCTGGCTTAAAGATGTTGTAATCTTCTTTTTCTTCAATTTCAGCATGTGGGTATTGGGCGTGGATTTGTTGCTCTATAAAACTTTTTATATTAGTTGGAGAGACAATATAGAAGTTAATGCTATTGTTTTGCACAACTATTTCAAAAGATAGGTGGTCCTTACTTCCTAAAAACCATCTTTTTATTCCGTTTTTAGGTTTAAGACCTGCAACCGCAGAAAATAGTGTTTCACCAACGCCTATTAGTTCTCGTGTTTGAGTTAAATTATCTTCTGAACCAGCACTTTTAGTATCTTCTCCTTGTTTTTCTTTTGGAATACGTACTAAAATAACAGATTTGTTAAAAGATCTGGTTTTTTTGCTAAATGCATGTAAGATTGCTCGTAGTAAAAAAGTAACAATAATTACAGTTATAATTAGAATAAAAATAACAAAACCAATAAAAAAAGTATCGTTGGCTATAATCGACGATGCTGAGTTTGAATCTTGATATGTTAGATAATTTTCAGGCACAATTATTTATGTTTTTTTAAAGATAATATTTTGTCTGTTTTGATTTTTGCTTCTTGTTCTAGAAAAAATTTATTAACTCCTGGTAAAATTTTAAGCCATTCAAAAATAAGTTTTAGAATTTTTTTAATTTTTACATGAGTTTTTTTCATTAGTTCATTTATTTTTATTGCAGCTTGTTCACCTTTTATTTTAAATTCTTGTTGAGCAACAGGGGATAATCGTATAAAAGAATCTCCGAGACCTTGCTCTAGAATTTTTTCTATTTGTCTTACTTGTGGATCCTGTCGAGTTGGAATTTGAGTTGGTTTTTTATAAATTTTTGGAGTTTTAAATTTTGATTTTTTTTGAATATCTAGTTCTGTTTCCGGAGCAGGTTCAATAGTTTGTTCTGTAGTTTCTTTTTCTGGAGCAATTTCAATTTCAACCTGCGGAGCAAGAGGTTGTTCTATTTCAAATCCCGATAATTTTTTTTCTTTATTTTTTGGCATATTGATTAATAATCATTGGTTATTATTATATCATATTTTTTTATAACTTGGTAATTTTTTGTCCTCCGTTTACATCTTCTACTTTATATTTAAGTTCTTGTAATTTATCGCGCAATTCGTCTGATTTTTCCCAGTCTTTATTTTTACGAGCTTTTTTTCTTTCATCTGTTATTTTTTGAATATTTTTTGGGATTTCTTCTTTGCTCTCTTCTAAATTATTTCTAATATTAAGTCCGAGTACTTCGTCAAATTCTAAAAGTGTTTTTAAATCAATTTCTTTTTTCTTGATTGATTCCCAGATAAGAGCTAGGGCATTTGGGATGTTTAGGTCGTCATTGATAAAATCTGTGAATTTATTTTTAAGGGATCCTTCCACTGCGGTCGGGATGACAACTGTGGAATTTTTTAATTCCCTTGCTTTACTGTATAAATTATTTAATCCAGTCTGTGCTGCTTTAAGTGCCTGCCAGCTAAAATCAAGTTGTTTTCTGTAATGAGTTTGAAGTAAAAAGTATCTATAAGCTAGGGGATTGATATTTTTATCTTTTAAAGTTTGTAAAGTTAGAAAATTATCGTCTGATTTTGCCATTTTACCTTTATTAATAACTAAAAACTCCCCATGTATCCAATAATTAGCAGGTATTTTACCATTTTTTCCTTCACCTTGAGCAATTTCGTTAGTGTGATGCACTGGAATGTGGTCAATTCCACCGCAATGGATGTCGAAAGTTTTGCCTAAGTATTTTTCACTCATAGCTGAACATTCAATATGCCAGCCAGGAAAACCAATTCCCCAAGGAGATTCCCATTCCATTTGTCTGGTTTCTTTCTTTGGAGAAAATTTCCATAAAGCAAAATCAGTTTGATTTTTTTTCTCACCCATATCAATTCTTTTTCCTGCTTGCAATTCTTGATTTTGTAAATTAGCTAATTTGCCATAGTCTTTTAATTTTGAAGTATTAAAGTATACTCCGTCCGAAGTTGTATATGTAAAACCTTTCTTTTCTAGTTTTTTTATAAAATTTTTTTGTTCTTCTATGTGGTCTGTGGCTTTGCACCAAATGTTGGGTGAAAGAATATTTAAATCTTCTAAATCATTTTCAAAAGCTTCTGTGAAAAATCTAGCAACGTCTAAGGCTTTCTTTCCTTCGCGTTTTGATCCTTTTTCCATTTTGTCCTCGCCTGCATCAGCGTCATCTGTTAAGTGTCCAACATCAGTAATGTTCATTACGTGATTTACTTTGTAATCATTATATTTCAAAACTCTTTTTAAAATATCTTCAAAAACATAAGTACGTAAATTTCCGATATGGGCATAGTTGTAAACGGTTGGCCCGCAAGTATAGAGTCCAACCATGTTTTTTTTGATTGGTTTAAATTCTTCTACCTGTTTTGTTAATGTATTAAATAGTTTAATTTTCATATCTTTTATTTTTTAAATCTCTAATCTTAATTCATTATATATTATTTATCCACATATTTCAATTGCTTGATAGCACAAGTTTTTGTTTTCTGGTATAATATAAATAGTTTTTAGTGCTTAAGAAATTGCGTATAAGAATTAAATCTCAAAGGAATTCCTTTAAAAAATAAGAATTAAAAAAATGTTTGGAAAAATAAAAACAAGTTTAGGAGTAGATATAGGTGCTGGAGGAATTAAATTGGTAGAGCTTCAACAAAAGAAAGGCCGTCCAGTTTTGTTTACCTATGCCATTGCACCTGATGTTTTAAGTATTCATCCTAAAGAACATCAAAAAATAAAAAGTCCAGAAGATTTGACAATTATTAGTAGTGGAAAAACAGAAACGGATAAACAAGATTTAGAAATGAAAGATGAAGAATTGACTGAAGAAAGAATTAAAAGATATGCTAGTCTTTTAAAAGAATCATTAAAAAAAGCAAAAGTAATCGCTAGGTCTGCTACTGTGAGTTTACCGGTGTCTTCTGTTTTTCATGCAGTTATAACTTTGCCTAAAATGGATAAGAAAGAATTTGATTCAGTGCTTAAAGCTAAAGTGCAGAAATTGATTCCATTACCGCTTGAAAAAATGTCTCTTGATTATCAAATAATAGATAAAGGAGACAATAAAGATAAAACACAAAAAATATTAATTAATGCTGTAGAAAAAAAACGAGTTAGTTTTTATGCAAAAATTTTTCAAGAGGCTGGGCTTATACTTAATTCTCTTGAACCAGAATCTACTGCACTTGCAAGAACTTTGATTGGAAAAGACAAAAGTGTTTCTATGATAGTCGATATTGGAGCAAAAAGGACTAATTTTTTTATTGTTGACAATGGTTTTCCAATGACGCATCATAGTATAGAGATTGGTGGAGAAAAGGTAAATAGTATTTTACAAAATCGTCTAGGTATAGAAAAAGAATTGATAGAATCTGTTAAAAAAGATATATCAAACGCTTTGGTATTTGATAAAAATGCAGTTCAAAAAGAAAAGTTTTTAAGTATGTTGTCTCCAATAACTGATCCTATTATAAAAGAAATAGGTTATAGTTTTGAAATGTATTTAAGACAACAAGGTAACGAAGGGAAAATACCAGAAAAAATTATTTTAACTGGTGGTGGATCTATATTTCCATTTTTAACAGAATATATTGAAGAAAAGTTTCAGAAAAAATGTTTTTTGGGTGATCCTTGGGCAAGAATAGTATATCAACAAAGTTTACGACCACTTTTAAATAAAGTTGGTCCAAGAATGTCTGTTGCAGTTGGGCTTGCTCTTCGGGATGTGGTATGATTTTATTAATAATAAAAAGTATAAGTTTATAATGTAAATAATTAATTATATGGTTCAAGAACAGATACATGTAATGCTGGTAGAAGATGATGAGTTTCTATCTGATATTTATAAAAAAAAGTTTGAAATGGAGGGGTTTAAAATAACTTATGCAGATAATGGTGAAAAAGGTTTAGCAGAAATTAAAAAGAAAAAACCAGATATTATTCTTTTAGATATTTTAATGCCAAAGATGGATGGTTTTACAGTCTTGGAAAATCTTAAGAAAGAAGATTCTGAGGTTAAAGATATTCCTGTAATTCTTTTGACAAATTTAGGACAGAAAGATGATGTAGAAAAAGGAAAAGAAAAAGGTGCAGTTGATTATTTGATTAAAGCACATTTTAAACCTTCGGAAGTTGTGGATAAAATTAAAGAAGTTTTGGGTAAAAAATAGTTTTCTGTGATATACTTGTTTGTATCGAGTTAATAATAAAAGTTTTTATGTTAAAAACAATCCACAAAAGAAAGGGGGTGAGATTATGAATAAGAAAGGTTTTACTTTAATCGAGCTTTTGGTAGTAATAGCTATTATCGGTTTACTATCAACTTTAGCTGTAGTAGCTTTAGGTCAAGCACGTGTTAAAGCAAGAGATTCAAAACGTTTGTCAGATATGAAACAAATGCAAACAGCATTAGAATTATATTATACAGATCAAGGTTCATATCCTACAGTAACTACAGCAATTAATTTAGGAGATGATACACATGATTGTCTACATTCTGTTGGTTTTGCAGCTAAAGGTTGTGCTAATCCATATATGGGTTTAGTTCCTGCAGATCCTACTAACGGTGTATACTATACGTATACTGGTGCAACTAGCACGTATACTATAACAGGTACTTTAGAAGGTAGTATGAGTAACTTTGTAGCTGGTACAATTACTTTGTCACCGAATGGACTTGCTCAATAAAAAATCATTTAATTGAACGAATGCAGAATCCTTTCAATAAGAAGGGATTTTGTGTTTAAAATATAAAAAATAGTAAATTTCTTCTTTTCATAAAAGTTTAAATTTGTTATAATATATTTACTAATAACTAATTTTAATTATGCAATTTTATTATTTTGAGCCAGTGTTTTATCTATTTGTTTTTTTGCTAGGTTTAATTTTAGGTAGTTTTTTAAATTCTTGGATTTGGCGTCAGTGGGAAAATATTAGAATTGTAGCTGGTAGAAGTATATGTATTTACTGCCATCGTCAACTTACTTGGTATGAAAATATTCCTGTTTTTAGTTATCTGTTTTTAAAAGGAAAATGTAGAACGTGTAAAAAAACAATTTCTATAAGATATCTTTTAGTTGAACTTGGAATGGCTGTAATTTTGACTTTTATTTATTTTTATCATTCTCAATTTTTAGAATTTAATCCAATACATTTTTTACGAGATGTGTTTTTTGTTGCTTTGCTCATGGTAATTTTTACTTATGACGCTTTGTATAAAATAATTTTGTCAAGTGTGGTTTGGCTTGGAGTTGTGGTAGGATTTTTCTTTAATTATTTTTATTTAGGTATTGGTTTGGGAGACATGGCCTTGGGAGCAATAATCGGAGGTGGATTTTTTATGGCTCAATTTTTAGTATCTCGTGGTAGGTGGATTGGTGGAGGAGATGTTAGACTTGGTTTTATGATGGGTATTTGGCTTGGGTGGCAGAGTATTTTAGTGGCTTTAATGTTTTCTTATGTTGTTGGGGCTATTTTTTCTCTTTTTATGCTTGCACTTAAAAAGAAAACGTGGGTATCAGAGATTCCGTTTGGTACTTTTTTGGCGCTTGGTACTTTTTTTGCAATGTATTGGGGTGGTGATTTAATAAAATGGTATCTTCAATTATTTGTATAATAATATAAAATGGTAAATAGTGAATTAAAAAATAAAGTAAAACTTTTGCGTGTTCAAATTGATGATCTTCGTCATCGTTATCATGTATTAAACGACCCAGAAGTGACTGATCAAATGTACGAAGGGTTGATGGATGAACTTAGAAAAATTGAAGAAAAGAATCCAGAGCTTGTGATAAAAGATAGTCCGACTCAAAGAGTGGCCGGAATTCCAGCAGACAGTTTTCAAAAAATTAAGCACACTGTAACTCAGTGGTCTTTTAATGATGCTTTTAATGAAGAAGATATAAGGAATTGGGAAGAAAGAAATTTAAAAATTTTAGAAAAAGAATTAGGAAGTCGTCCGAAAGACTTGGATTATGTTTGTGAGTTAAAAATAGATGGTTTGCACATGGTTTTGACTTATAAAAATGGTGAACTTGTAACTGGTGCAACCAGAGGAAATGGAAAAGTAGGAGAAAATGTTACTCAAAACATTAAAACAATTATGTCTGTTCCTCTTACTTTGAAAGAAAAAGTAGATATGGTTGCTGAGGGTGAAGTATGGATGGGGAGAGATCAATTTGAAAAATTAAATATAGAGCGTGAAAAAAAAGGTGAGCTAAAGTTCGCCAATCCTCGTAATGCATCAGCTGGAACAATTAGACAACTTAATGCTAAAGTTGTAGCTAAAAGGAAACTTGATTTAACTTTTTATGATATTTCTGAAGGTGAGATTCCAGAGACTCAAAAAATAGAACTTGAAAAATTAAAAAAATTTGGTTTTAAAACTGACACTAATTGGAAAGTTTGTAAAAATATTGGAGAAATTTTAGAATTTTATAAAAAATGGCAGGGGTTAAAAACAAGTCAACAGTTTTGGATTGACGGGGTTGTTATTAAAATTAATCAGCGGAAGTATCAAGAAATGTTGGGTCACACAGGAAAAGCTCCTCGTTGGGCGATAGCACTTAAATTTCCAGCTGAACAAGGAACAACTAAAATAAAAGATATTTATGTTCAAGTGGGTAGAACAGGGGCTTTAACACCTGTGGCTTTAATGGAACCAGTATCTTTAGCTGGAACAACTGTTACTCATGCGACACTTCATAATTTTGATGAGATTGAAAGATTGGGAGTAAAAATAGGGGATATGGTGGTGGTGGAAAAAGCCGGAGATATTATTCCAAAAGTAGTGAGAGTGCTTGATAAAATGCGTACTGGAGCGGAAATTGTAGTTAAAATACCAGAGAATTGTCCTATTTGTGGGGGGTATGCTAATAGGCGTGAAATAGTAGATAAAAAACAAGGCAAATCTGCTGGGTATTTTTGTACAAATAAAAAATGCTATGCTCAGGAACTTAAAAAAATTATTCATTTTGTATCTAAAAAAGCATTTAATATTGATGGGCTTGGTAAAAAGATTGTAGAACAGTTGGTAGAAGAAGGAATAATTAAAAATTCAGCCGATATATTTAATTTGGCCAAAGGAGATCTAGAACCATTAGAGAGGTTTGCAGAAAAGTCAGCTGAAAATTTAATCAAAGCAATAGTTGGAGCTAAAGAAATTAGTTTTGCAAGATTTTTATTTGCACTCGGAATTCACCATGTAGGTGAAGAGTCGGCAATAGATTTAGCAAAACATTACGGTAATTTAGAGAAATTATCCAAAGCTTCTGAAGCTGAATTACAAAATTTATCAGATATTGGTCCTCAAGTTGCAAAAAGTATTTTTGAATATTTTCAAAATGAAGAAAATCAGATTTATTTAAAAGAATTGTTGAGCAATATTAAAATTCAAGAAGTAAAAGGTGGTGATAGAAATCTAAAGTTAGATGGTAAAATATTTGTTTTAACTGGTGGTTTGGAAAAATTAACTCGTGATGATGTAAAAGATAAAATCCGTAATTTAGGAGGGCAGATTTCAACAAGTGTTAGTAAAAAAACTGATTATTGCGTTGTAGGAAAAGACCCAGGGAGTAAGTTTGAGAAAGCAAAAAAGTTGGGAGTTGAAATTTTGGATGAAGAAAGTTTGTTAAAGTTAATAAAATAGGTATCCCTAGGGTATGGATACCCTAGGGATACCCCTAAATAAAAATATATGGAGGAAGTAAGAAAACTTGGTAAAAATTCACAAGGAACATACAGAGTAAGTATACCAAAGAGTATTATTAAAAATTTAAAATTTAAAGAAAAACAAAAATTGGTTGTCCGCCAGAGTGGTAAGAAAATTATTATTGAGGATTGGTCTGCCCGCTAACTCTTGAACGCAGTGATGGAGAGCAAGGGAAAAATAAAATAGAAAAGTTATTCACACTTTATAGGAAGATTTTTTTTAAAAAATATGTTATAATGTTATTATAACATATTTTTGTTAAATTTATCTATTTAAAATTATGAATAAAAAAATGAAAAAAATAATTAACCATTTTAAAATTATTAATTCGCGCACTTTGTTTGCTCTGGGCGTTTTGGCAACTAGTTTTTTTGCCTTGCCTCTTATGGCTTATGGTGTGTTTACTCCTGGTGAAACATTAGATCCTACTACTTGTTCTCCTACAAGTACTGGTTGTACTGTTACTACTCCAGCAGTATCAGGAGCAAATACTGATATTACTTCTTTGGGTGGGACTTTATATGTAAATTCAAGTACTAATAAAATTGGAATAGGAATTTCAAATCCAGGAGCAGATTTGGATATTGCAGGCACTCACAACATATATTTAAATGCTTCTGCTTCCTCAACCGGCGAGTTGCTAGCAGGCATTTCAATAGGTGGATATTCAAATACTAATATGTATTTATCCCCATCTTTTGCAGGTACCGTTGGAAATAAATTACAATTAGGATATTATAATGGAGCTGAATGGTTATCAGCATTAGAGTATGCTCATTCAGATGGAGGATCTGGTACTTACTCAGATTTATATTTACTTAAAGCTGGTGGTAATGTAGGTGTTAATACTGGTTCAAATGCTCCTCTTGCTTCTTTGCACGTTGGGGATAGAAATTTAAATAATTCAGTAGATACAACAATTTTGGCAAGTAGAACAATAGATAGTGGGACTGGAAATGCTCACGGATTTTCTGATAGTTCAAATTTTGCAAGAACAAGTACTGTAGCTTATGCTTCTTATGATGGAAGAATAAATGTTACTGGTATAACAGATTTTGACGAGATTATATCTTTTAAAGATGAACCAACTATTAATGTTACTGGTACCCTAGCTACTCTTTATGGTGGTGCTTCTGTTCCTAGTTTGGCACATGGAACAATAACAAATAGGTATGGTTGGTATTCTGGCGATGTGGGTGTTACTGGTGGAACAGTCGCAAATAATTATGGTGTTTATGTTGCTGGTTTGAGTAGCGGTACTAATAATTACGCAGTTTATACAACAGGAGATACCCAAAGTTATTTCGGAGGTAAAGTGGGTATTGGGACTTCAACTCCTGATAAGCTTTTTACTGTGTGGGGAGACTCTAGATTAAATGGTGATTTATTTGATGTAAATAATTCTGCTGGAACAGTTGGTCAAATACTAACAGCTACAGCTGATGGGGTTGATTGGGAAAATCCAACTGCTGGTGCTTTGTATGATGCCACAGTTTGTTCGGGTGGATGTGATTATATTTCTATAGCAACAGCTTTAACTGGAGAAGGAGATAATAAATCTATTCGTGTTTTTAGAGGTACATATATAGAGAGCTCTAATGTTTTACCACAAACTGGTCAAAATATATATTTTGATGATGTTATAATACAGATGGCTGATAGTTATTATTTTTATGTTAATGAAGTAGATGTGAATTTGGAAGGTATTTTAGAAGTACAAGGAGCAGGCTTAACAAGTGGAACTAAAATTTTGTTTGGAGTCGGAACTGGTGGAGGTAGGTTGAATACTAGTAATTTAAAACTTACCGTTGCTCCTACCGGTGATGGCTTAAATCATGATATGGAAATGAATTTGTTAGAATTGTCTGCCGAAGATTGTGTACTGGGAGATATAATTATGAGAGATTTTACGATGGCTGAAAGTGGTACTACTGTGCGTGATTGGAATTTGGTTAATGTTGATGGAGAAAATAATATTTGGAAAAATTTGTTTTTTAAAGATATAATTTTTACTAATAGCGATAGTAAAACAATTAATATTTTTAATATATTAGCGTCTAGCACACAAGCAAATGTATTAATAAAAACCGTAACTGGCAATACTTTAAGTGGTATTAATCCTGAGATAAATGGTATACATATAAATTCAACTGTTAATTATTGTGATATAAGAAGTACTATTAAAAGTATAACTACAAATTCTATTAACGAAGGCACTGGAATAGTTGTGGATGCAGGTGCTACTCAAAATGCAATTAGAGGTGTGAGTTATAGTAATGATAAAAGTAACTTTTCAGATAGTGGAACAGGAACTAACTTTACAGGTTTGATAAGTCCTTAATTGTTAGAAATCTAAAATTATGAATAAAAAAATGAAAAAAATTATTAATTATTTTAAAATTATTAATTCGCGCACCTTGTTTGCTCTGGGCGTTTTGGCATCTGCTTTGTTTGTGTTGCCAGTAATTGTGGCAGCTACAACTTATTCTCCAGGTGCAATTCTTAACCCAGATTGTTCGCCAGAAGATGCAGATTGTGGAGTAACAATCCCAGCAGTATCAGGAGCAAATACTGATATTACTTCTTTGGGTGG
>Ga0075122_10000141_pt1 | contig 57821 bp, 64 predicted proteins | sample AntAceMetag02UKB_FD_69790 | JGI IMG/M metagenome (GOLD analysis project Ga0075122, IMG submission 69790) | Saline lake microbial communities from Ace Lake, Antarctica - Antarctic Ace Lake Metagenome 02UKB | ecosystem: Environmental > Aquatic > Non-marine Saline and Alkaline > Saline | place... | reverse complement strand
GGGAAAAAGAAGAAAATTAAAATTCCAGCTGGAATTGACGAAGGATTGAGAATAAATTTTAATGATTTTGTTCTTTCTGTGAATGTTGGACCACACGATGTTTTTGAAAGAGACGGAGAAAATATTTTTGTAAAATTAGCAATTCCTTATTCGCTAGCTATTCTTGGGGGCACAGTAGAGGCACCAACTATAGACGGGAAAGTGAAGATACGTATTAAGTCAGGAACACAAGGGGGAACAACAATTCGACTTCGAGGAAAAGGAGCCCCAAGACTAAGAGGGAGAGGTAGTGGAGATCAATATGTTCGCGTAATAGTTGCTGTTCCAGAGAAACTTACCAAGGAGCAGAAAAAGATAATAGAAAAAATGAAGAAAGAGGGACTTTGAGGCACACTTCCGAAAACATCACTAGGCTTAGCCGTCTTCATAAATTATGCTAAGCACAATTGACTTAATTTTTCTTCTGAGTTAAAATATCACCAGATTAAGGGAGAAAACGGTGGGATATTAGCCCGCCTTTTTTTTTAGATTATGGTACAAACACCAAGAACAGAATTTGCACAAGCATTAAAAGCTATCGCAACGGAGCGAGGGCTTGATGCAGACGTGATATTAGATACGATTAAACAAGCAATAGTTGCGGCTTACAAGCGAGACTTAAAAGAACAAGAAGACGACGAGGATGAGACAGAATATGACGTCGAATTAAACTCCGTAAGTGGCAGTGCCAAAATATATTCTTGGCCAGAAGGAAAACCTAAAAAGAAAAAAGACGTAACCCCCCCTGGATTTGGAAGAATTGCTGCACAAACAGCAAAACAAGTAATTCACCAAAGAATAAGAGAAGCAGAGAAAGATTCAATCATGGACGAATTTTCCGGCAGAGTAGGCACCTTAATCTCAGGGATGATTTTAAGATTTGATGGTCCTGACGTACGAATAGATTTAGGTCGATCTGAAGGTATTATGCCAGCAGGCGAAAGAGCTCCCAACGAAAGGCTTTCGGCAAATCAAAGATTGACATTTCTTATGAAGGAGATTGTTGAAACACCCAAAGGAAAACAAATTATTCTTTCCAGGGCTGATCCAGATTTTGTTAAAAAACTTTTTGCAAGAGAAGTGCCAGAAGTTTCTTCAGGCAGTGTTGAAATAAAGGCAATCGCTCGTGAAGCAGGAACAAGAACAAAAATTGCCGTGTCTTCAACACAATCAGGTGTTGATCCAGTAGGTTCTTGTGTTGGCCAAAAAGGAATTCGGGTACAAGCAGCAACAAACGAGCTTGGGGGAGAAAGAATAGATATTGTTCCTTGGAGCGAAGATCCAAAGGAATTAATAGAGTCAGCACTTTCACCAGCAGAAGGTTTAAATGTTACTTTAAACAAAAAAGAAGAAACGGCTCAAGTAGAAGCTCCAGAAGAACAACTCTCTTTGGCTATTGGTAAAGATGGACAAAATGCGAGATTGGCATCAAAACTAACGGGATGGAGAATAGAAATAGAACCTTATGCCGATAAGAAAAAAGCTGTTAAAAAAGAGAAGAAAACAGAAAAAAAGAAAAAAGTGGTAAAGAAGGTTTCAGCTAAAAAAACAAAGACGAAAAAAGCTGTTAAAAAAAAGAAGAAAGTTAAAGACGAAAAAGAAGTGAAAACAACATCGGTGAAAAAAAAGAAAAAAGTGGCATCAAAGAAAAGTTAAAATGGAAACTTTACTTGAGCACAGATTATTAGGAATTGGGAGAATCAAAAAAATAATATATGGAAAAACCACGACAACCAATAGTAACAGTCCTTGGTCACGTAGATCACGGTAAGACGACGCTTCTAGACACCATAAGAAAAACTTCCGTGGCCCAAAAAGAAATGGGCGGTATAACTCAAGGAATAGGTGCTTCAACTATAACGACAAAAAAGGGAAAGAATATAACTTTTATAGATACTCCTGGGCACGCAGCTTTTGCCCAAATGCGTTCACGAGGGGCAAAATTAGCAGATATAGCCATATTGGTGGTGGCGGCTGATGATGGAGTAAAACCCCAAACAAAAGAGGCAATTGAATATATTAAGAAAGCAAAAATTCCTTTTATTGTAGCTATTACAAAAATAGATATAACTTCTGCTTCGATAGAAAGCGTAAAAGGGCAAATTGAAACAGAGGGAGTTTTGTTTGAAGGAAGAGGTGGAGACACTCCTCTAGTATTGCTTTCCTCAAAAGAAAATAAGGGTATAAATGAACTACTGGAAATGATTCTTTTGGTTGCTGAAATCAACGAAATTAAATCGGACGAAAAAGCAGAACTGGAAGCAGTTGTTATTGAAACAAACAAAGACGCAAGGGGAATGTTAGTGTCGGTTGTTATCAAGAACGGAACACTTTCGGCAAGAGACGAAATTGAGACTGACAAAACGAGATGCAGAGTAAAGGGGATATTTAATAAAGAAGGAAAGGCAATAAAAAAGATACTCCCCGGAGAACCAGGATTGGTGTTGGGATTTTCAGAACTTCCTCTTATTGGAACGCAAGTAAGACATTCTTCTATAAGTAAAGGTAGTAAAGAAAATAAAAACGAAACTCGAATGGGGGCAAAGCCCTTTTCAGTTGGAGAAGAACAAGTGGCAGCTGTTTTTAAAGCTGCAAGTGCAGGTGCTCTTGAGGCGCTGCTATTGAACTTGCCAGCTGACGCTATTGCTATTTCTTCGGGAGTGGGTCCTATTAACGAGTCGGATGTGTTTTTTGCAAAGTCAGTAGAAGGTGCTCACATTTTTGGTTTCGAAGTAAAAACTCCTTCCTCTGTCAAAAAACTAGCAGATACGGAAGGGGTAGAAATTGAAACGTTCGACATTATCTATAAGCTTCTTGAAAAATTAGGAGAACTAATTGGAGAAAAGCAGTCAGTGATATTAGGTAAGGCAAAAATTATAGATTCTTTCCCTTTTAACAACAAAAAGGTTGCCGGCTGCAAAGTTGTTTTTGGGAAAATTAGCATGAAAGATACGGTTACGTTAATGCGCGACGAGACCGAGCTTGGACAGGCAAGGATTGTTTCTCTAAGAAAAGAAAAAAAGATGATTCAGGAGGTAAAAGAAGGTGAAGAATTTGGAGCTATTCTTGGCCCTCAACTTGATTTTGAAAAAGGAGATATGTTAGTATCCGTCAAACAGTAATTTGCCCTACTTAAATATATGGACAACTCTTTCAGCTCAATTATAAACTCTGCAAACTCCGTTTTGATTCTTTTGCCAACAAAACCTTTTTTTGAACAAGTAGCCGCAGGTTTGTCTTTATATTTAAGTTTAAGCGACAAAAAAGATGTTTCAATTTCTTGTCCGTCTCCAATGGTGGTGGAGTTTAACAGGCTTGTGGGTGTAAACAAAATAACTCAAGAGATTGGTAACAAAAATTTAGTAGTTAGCTTGGTCGATTATCCGGCTGAAAATATTGAAAGAGTTAGTTATGATATCGATGGGTCTGAATTCAGGCTCACAATTATTCCTAAACCAGGTTTTCCCTCTCCCAAAAAAGAGCAGGCAAACCTTGGATTTTCTGGTGTTTCGGCAGACATAATTATATTAGTTGGAGGTGCAAATGAATCACACTTCCCAGCAGTAAGTTCATCTAAGGAGTTAGTTGGAGCAAAAGTATTGCATATCGGCACAAGGGCATTATCGGTATCGTCGGAAGCAAGTGTCATGTCGTTTGCGCGACCAGCCTCTTCTTGTTCAGAGATTGTGGCAGATTTAATCAAAGAAGGAAATTACACATTAGATGTTGATACGGCCACAAACTTACTTGCAGGAATAGAAGAAGGAAGCAATAAGTTTTCGAGTTCGGAAGTTGGCGCTAACACATTTCAGGTCGTTGCTGATTTAATAAGGGCAGGAGGAGTAAGAAAACGAAAAGTTTTAAATCAAAAAGGGACATTTTCTCAAGGATCTATTCCAGGTAAGAAAATACTCGAAGAAAAAAAAGAAGCCCCAAAGGATTGGCTTGAGCCAAAGATCTACAAAGGAACTTCGATCAGTTAATTTTTTAATGGGTTGTCAACTAAATATTTTCGTGATATTATAATCCCTGATGTAAAACAGGGTTGCTCCGCCACAGATGGTTAAGGGGTTACTCAGTTTTTCATGACATTATGGCATTAACAAAAGAAGACAAAACAAAAATTGTAAAGAAATTTGCTCGAGAGAAAAGCGATACTGGTTCTCCAGAAATTCAAGTAGCACTACTCTCTGTACAAATAGACAAATTAGCAGAACACCTTAAAGATCACAAGAAAGATGTTCATTCAAGAAGGGGTCTTCTAGCTATGGTAGCGAAAAGAAGAAGATTATTAACTTATCTTCGAGATCGTGACGAAAAACGATACAGAAGCCTCATAGCAGAGCTGAATTTAAAGAAATAAGAATAGAATATGAAAAAAATAGAAAAAAGCATGGATTTGGGTGGTAGAAAACTAACCCTTTCAACAGGACAACTTGCACAACACGCAACTTCTGCTGTATTAGCTACTCACGGCGAGACCGTGGTGCTAGCAACAGTGGTAGCCTCTGAATTAAAAGAAAGTATTGGATATTTCCCATTGTTTGTGGAATACCAACAGAGATTGTACGCAGGAGGAAGAATCAAGGGAAGCCGATGGGTAAAGAGAGATGGTCGTCCTTCAGATGATGATGTATTGGTGGCAAGACTTATTGACAGATCAATTAGGCCACTTTTCCCAAAGAACTATAAAAAAGAAGTCCAAGTTATTATTACTGTATTGTCTGTCGATCTAGAAACTTCTCCGGACATGGTTGCTGGACTAGCTGTTTCTGCTGCATTAACAAGTTCTTCAATTCCATGGGGTGGACCAGTTTCCATGCTCAAGGCAGGACTAAAAGACAATAAGTTTATTATCAATCCAACCAAACAAGATATTCAAGAATCTGAAATGGAATTGGTTTCCTCAGTAACTAAAGATGCCATTATTATGATCGAAGCAAAAAGCAAACTAGTTTCGGAAAAGAAAATGCTGGAGGGAATTGAGTTTATTCAAAAAGAAAGCAAAAAGGTAATTGCACTAGTTAACGATTTTGCTAAAGCGGTTGAAAAAAAGAAAGAAGTTTTACTAGAAATAAAGAAAAACCCAACATTAGAAAAGAAAATAGAGAAATTAGCGGGTTCCACAATAAAAGACCTAATAAAAAACATGGCAGTTATGAAAGCTGGCTATTCTGATTTTGATGCAGCCAAAAAAGCAGTTATGGATACGGCTGAAGAAGAAGAAAAAGAAGAATACGGCAGAATATTTCAGGATCTCTTCACAAATGAAATTCGAAGCTTGATTTTGGCAGGCAAAAGACCTGACGGTAGAAAATCTGATGAACTCAGAGATCTTTCGGCTGAAGTAGGAATTCTTCCCAGAACACATGGTTCAGCACTATTTAATAGAGGACAAACACAAGCTCTTTCTGTTGCCACATTAGGATCGTCATCTTTGGAGCAATTAATAGAGTCGGCCGAAGGAGAAAAATCAAAAAGATATATACACCATTACTCAATGCCTCCTTATTCAGTTGGAGAAACAGGGAGAGTGGGATTTCCTTCAAGAAGAGAAGTCGGCCATGGAGCATTAGCTGAAAACGCGCTGCTTCCAGTGATTCCATCAAAAGAAGAGTTCCCTTACACCATTCGTGTTGCTACAGAAATATTAGGATCAAACGGCTCAAGCTCGATGGCATCAGCATGTGGATCAACACTCTCATTAATGGATGCAGGTGTGCCAATAAAAGCGCCAGTTGCTGGTATCGCCATGGGGTTAATTATTGAAAGTGAAAAGAAGAACGTAGTTTTAACAGACATAGTCGGAATGGAAGATGGCAATGGAGATATGGATTTCAAAGTAGCTGGAACAAAAGATGGCATATCAGCCTTACAGCTTGACGTTAAAACACTAAAACTAACAACTTCAATTCTTGAAAAAGCCTTTAAGCAAGCTAAAGAAGCAAGACTGAAGATATTGGAAGTGATGATGAAGGGAATTTCTAAATCACGCGAAAAAGTATCTACGTACGCTCCAAAAATAAAGGTAATTAAAATTGACCCAACCAAAATAGGAGAAATTATTGGCCCAGGAGGAAAGATGATAAGGAAAATTATTGCAGAGACAGGTGCCCAAGTAGACGTTGAAGATGATGGAAGTGTAAGTCTTTCCGGCACAAAAGAGGAAGAGGTAGCGGCCGCAATAGAGACAATCGAGAATTTAACAAAAGAAGTGGCAGCTGGTGAGATTTACGAAGGAGAAGTTAAAAGAATTCAGCAATTTGGTGCTTTTGTCGAGGTGTTGCCTGGCAAAGACGGATTAGTGCACGTTTCAGACATGAGCAAGGATTTCGTTAAAGATCCTTCAGACGTTGTTAAGGTTGGAGATAAAGTTCAGGTTAGAGTTAAAGAGATAGATAACTTAGGAAGAATTAACCTCTCAATGTTGTTAGATGGAGATAAAGAAAAGAGCACAGACAGTAAGCCTTCTTACCGAAAACCCAACAATGATTTTGATCGAAAGAGACCATCCTCAAGAGGAAGATCCACAGACAAAAAATCATCGGGTCCCCACTTTCCAACTAGCAGATACTTAGAGGATAAAAAGAAAAACTTCTAAATAGCTATCACTTCGTGATACATTTTAACTAGGAAATCAAAAATATGGATTCTGCCGGCCAAGAATTAGTTAGCCTCAAGGAAAAAGTGAGTACGTTATTTCTCCCCGAGAAACTCAAAGAGGGAGTTATGATACGACTGGATCAATTAGTAAAACTCACCAATTCACCCACCTTCTTACCAGAATACGACAGAATAGGTCGGTATATAGAACAAATTACCGCTATTCCATGGAACAAAAAGACAGAAGACATCTTAGATCTATCGCGGGCTAAAGAAATTTTAGACAAAAACCACCACGGATTAGAAGAAATTAAAGAGAGAATTTTAGAATATATTTCAACCATGAAATTAAAGCAAGAAAAAGGGGAAAGTGAAGACATTAAGAGAGCGCCGATATTGTGTTTCGTTGGCCTTGTGGGTACAGGGAAAACAACAATCGCAGACTCAATTGCTCAATCATTAGGTAGAAAGATAGCAAGAATTCCGTTTGGAGGAATGGGTGATCCATTAGACTTGAGAGGTCAATCTAGGATGCATCCTGAAGCAGAGCCTGGAAAAATTATCAAGGCACTTATTACTTCTCAGAGTAGAAACACGGTTATTTTGCTAGACGAAATAGATAGGGTAACCGACGAGGGAAGAGCATCAATAATGGGTGTATTAGTAGAGTTACTAGATCCAGAGCAAAACCATGCATTTATTGATCACTATATTGATTATCCGGTTGATCTTTCTGAGGTTTTATTTATAGCAACAGCAAATAATACAACCAATATTTCCACAGCCGTGTTGGACAGGCTTGAGCCAATATCCATGCCTTCGTATACAGATGCAGAAAAAATAATTATTGGAAGGAAATATATGTTACCAAAGGTACTAAAAGAATCAGGAGTGGACGGTAACGCCTTAACTATAGAAGAGGACGCTTGGGCGTTAATAGTTAGACCAATTGGATACGATGCGGGAATTAGAACCCTCCAAAGAACGATAGAGGGAATTGCCAGAAAAGTAGCAAAAATGATTGTTGAAGGAAAGGGTCAGTCTTATAAAGTTACAGCACAAAATATTAAAGAGTTTTTGCCTCAATAAAAAATACAAGATGATAAAAAAAACAAAAAGAGAAAACCTTAAAGAATTATTCTTGAAAATGAAAGCAGACAAAGAACTGCCTTTAAGAGAAACAGCAACAAAATTAGTTTTTGGAGCAGGTACTGCAGAGGCGGAAATAATGCTAATCGGAGAAGGGCCTGGACGCTGGGAAGATGAGAAAGGGATGCCGTTCGTTGGGAATTCAGGTAAGTTTTTAGACCAGTTGCTTCATTCGATTAAACTGCCTAGAGAAGAAGTGTTTATCACTAATGTAGTTAACTATAGACCACCAGAAAATAGAGACCCATTGCCAGAGGAAATAGAGGCTTTTAGGCCATATATTGACAAAATGATTGAGATTATCAAACCAAAGATAATTATTACGCTTGGCAGATTTTCTATGGCAAAATTTATTCCTGGTGTAAGAATAAGTGACGTGCATGGAAAGGCTAGAGTGGTTAAGTGGGGAAAACGGAATCTTACTGTTATTCCGATGTATCACCCTGCGGCAGGACTGAGAAATGGAGAAATGAAAAGAAGAACGATTGAAGATTTTAGTAATGTCCCCGAGATGTTGTCTGAAGTAATTGAAAATGAGGTAGAACAAATTGAGGTTGAACAAATGGAGCTGGTATAGGATTATTAATACAAGATGGCAAGTCTAAAATTCATAGCCCTATCGGGCACAACAGACGTAACAGAAAACTTATATATATATGAGTACGGAAACGACATGATCATTGTTGATTGTGGCATAGGGTTTCCGGAGGCAGAAATGTATGGTGTTGATTTGGTAATTCCTGATTTTAGTTATGTTATAAAAAACAAACATAAACTTCGAGGCATACTAATTTCTCATGGACACGAAGATCATCTTGGGGCTTTACCGTTTCTTCTGAAGGATGTGCAAGCTCCTATTTATGCTACTAAGCTAGTTGCCGGATTTATTGAGAATAAGTTTACAGATCATAAAACAAAAGACGTAAAAGTTAACGTTATTGACCCGGAAAAAGACACACTGTCTTTGGGTGTATTTAAGATACAGATGTTTAGAGTTTCTCACTCTGTTCCGGATGGTGTTGGTTTTGCAATACAGACACCCGAAGGTAGCATTTTCCATGTCGCTGATTACAAGTTTGACTGGACACCAGTTGATGGTAGACCTTTTGATATCGCCAGAGCGGCAACATTGGCCTCATCAGGAGTTTTGGCTGTGGCCTCTGATTGTTTAGGGGCAACAACGCCCGGATACACACAGAGCGAGAAAGAGATTGAAGCCCAAGTAGGGCAAATTGCCAGAGACGCTAAGGGGCAAATATTTTTTACCACAATTTCATCAAATATTTCAAGAATGCAGCAGGCAATTAATGTGGCCAAAACACTAAATCGCAAAGTTGTGTTTGTTGGCCGTTCGACCGAAGACAAGGCACAAATTGCCAAAAATCTTGGATACTTGCATTATCCCGATAATTTAGTCGTGCCCTTTAAAAGGATGGGAAAAATATCTAAACAGAAAATAATGTACATTATTTCTGGAAGCTATGGTCAACCTGGGAGTGCGCTTTATCGAGTGGCCAATTCTGAGCATGATTTTTTAAAGATAAATAAAGGTGATACTGTGATGTTTTCTTCTGATCCAGCCCCACCAGGATCAAAAGCAAATGTAGATCGTTTAGTAGATAGATTTATTGAGATTGGTGTAGATGTTCACTATTACGAAATGCAAGAAGATCTACACGTTTCCGGGCATGGATGTCGGGAAGACATCAAGATGCTTTTTGCTCTTCTAAAACCTAAATACTATATTCCAATTGGGGGGACAATAAGGCACATGAGAAAATACAAAGATATTGCCGTTAGTATGGGGGCAGCCCCAGAGGCTACGTTTGAATTAAGGGCCGGAGAGATTGTTGAATTCAAAAACCAAAGAGGTGTGAGGGCTGGAAAAATAGATGTGAAGAGTGTGTTGGTAGATGGTTTGGGTGTTGGAGATGTTGGCAATGTTGTTTTAAGAGACAGGAAGAAGTTAGCGAGAGATGGAGTTGCCATTGTCCTTGTTCAATTAGACAAAGAAGGGAATAAGCTAATTGCCGACCCAGAGATAATTAGTCGCGGTTTTGTTTTTGAAAAACAAGAGAAGGATTTTTTACTTGATGCAGCTAACCTTCTTGTGGGAGAGATTGGGAAAAAACAACGCATTGATAGACATGTTGTTAGACGTATAACAATAGATTTTTTAGAAAAACACTTCTTCAGACAAACAGGTCGTCGGCCCATGATTCTTCCGGTTGTGGTTGAAGCCTGACTATTAAAGCCAGTACGGGTTTAGACAAGCATGTATGAGTATCATATAATGAATTTATGGCTAAAAAGAAGCGTAAAAAACGAGCAAAAAGCTCTTTTAAGTTAAAACTCAAAAAAGGAACGATTCATTCTATTGGACAAATCTTTTTCTTTTCCTTAGCGGGATTAATTATAGTTTCTTTTGCTAGACAGGGAGTTGTTTTAGTTAAGTTAAATGATTTCTTGGTTTCTTATCTTTCGTGGACCACGATATTTTTACCTTTTGTTTTACTGTCTGCTGGATTTTTATTGACCAAAATTAAAACTCCTTTTGCCCAGCCAAATGTTTTAGTTGGAGGTCTCTTGTTTTTCATATCGATGTTGACAATAACAAGGGCTGGTAAATTAGGGAAATACTCTTGGGACGGAGTGGCGACGCTTATTACTTCTGTTGGCGCTTTTATTATCCTTTTTGGAACGAGTATTATTGGTCTCGTTATTTTGTTTAATACTTCGGTTGACCAGCTGATTGTTTTTTTTGGAAACTTGCTCACCCAAGTCAAACATTATTTGGTAGGAGGAAAAGCAATACGGAAAGCCGAGAATTTAACCAAAAGAAAACTCAAGGTATCAGGAAGTCAGCGACCCCCTGTGCCCACTGCTAAAATCCCAAAAAAGGGTGTTACAAAAGAAGCGCTTGAGCCCAAATTAGTGAGCAACATACCTGGTGAAGACAAGGTATGGAAACACCCTCCTCTTAGTATTTTGTCAGAAGCTCAAACTGGCAAGGCAGATAGAGGCGACATAAAAGGTAATGCTCATATAATAGAGCAAACACTCGAATCATTTGGAATAACTGCTCGAGTTGTTGAGGTTAATCTCGGTCCAGCCGTAACTCAATATGCGCTTGAGGTTGCCCTAGGAACCAAATTGTCAAAAATTACCTCTTTAGAGCGAGATTTGGCATTGGCTTTAGCAGCTCCAACGGGAACGATAAGAATAGAAGCACCAATTCCAGGTCGGGCTTTGGTTGGAATAGAATTGCCAAATAGAAGTCCAGAATTTGTTCCCTTAAAGAAAATGCTTCAGTCAGATTCGATGAAAGACGCCAGTTCGAAGTTATCTTTGGCATTAGGCTTAGATGTTTCTGGTAAGTCTTTAGTCGCTGACCTAGCTCTTATGCCACATATTCTTATCGCTGGGCAAACGGGATCTGGTAAAAGCGTTTGTATTAACACTTTTCTTTCCTCTCTTCTTTTCAGGGCGGCTCCTTCGGAAGTTAAATTTATTATGGTAGACCCAAAGAGAGTTGAGTTGACTGGTTATAACGGTATTCCTCATCTTTTATCGCCCGTAATCGTTGATCCCAAAAAGGTGATTTCAGCTCTCAGGTGGGTTCTTTCTGAAATGGACAGGCGATACAAATTATTTGCTCAAGCTGGAGTTAGAAATATGGCAACTTACAATGAAATGTCTGGATTCCAGGCATTGCCACATATTGTGGTTGTGATTGACGAACTTGCCGACATTATGCTTTTCTCTCCAGTTGAGGTGGAAGATGCAATAACCAGAATCGCTCAGATGAGTAGGGCAACCGGAATTCACATGATTCTTTCGACTCAGAGACCTTCTGTGGATGTTATCACAGGGTTAATCAAAGCAAATATTCCTTGCAGAATAGCTTTTGCGGTTTCTTCACAAGTTGATTCCAGGGTAATTCTTGATATGCAGGGGGCCGAAAAACTTTTGGGAAAAGGAGACATGCTTTATTTACCTCCTGACCAAGCAAAGCCAATGAGAATTCAAGGAGCATTTGTTACAGATAAGGAAATTACAGATCTTGTGTCATTTCTTAAAAACCAAGGAATTGAACCCCAATATACAGAAGAAGTTGTTTCCATGCCAAAACCAGGAACAACTGTGATCCCAGGCTTGGACGAAGAATTAGATGAACTTTTTAAGGCCGCCGTTGAAGTTATTTGTCAATATGACAGAGCTTCGGCTTCTCTTCTTCAAAGAAGGCTGTCGATAGGGTATGCTAGGGCAGCAAGGATTGTTGATCAATTAGAGGCAGCCGGGGCAATAGGGCCATCTGAGGGTTCAAAGCCAAGAGATGTTCTAATTCAGAGCCCGGAAGAGTTTTTGTCTGCTCCACCTTCGGAAGGGCAATCCGCTACCTAAATTAAATATTTAAGATGAAAACAATTGGTATTTTTTTAAAAGAAGCTCGTGTCAAAAAAAGATTTTCGCAAGAAAAAATTGCCAACGAGACAAAGATTAAAAAGGAATTTATCATTTCGATAGAAAAAGAAAATTGGGAAACACTGCCAGAATACCCGGTTGTTATTGGTTTTGTGAAGAAAATATCTAAATATTTAAAATTAGACGAAAGACAAGCTGTTGCTTTTTTAAGAAGAGATTATCCTCCAAGAGTGCTTCCTGTTAATCCAAAGCCAGACGTTGCAAAAAAATTTATGTGGAGTCCAAAGTTAACATTCATAGTTGGAATAGTTATGATTGCTGTTACTGTTTTGGGTTATCTTGCTTTTCAGTATTCAAATTTCGTGAGCCCCCCAAGACTTATAGTTGATGAACCTCGCGAAGAACAAGTAGTTAAACAAAACATATTAGTTGTGTCAGGAAAAACAGACCAAGACGCAACGATGAAGATTAACAATCAACCTACACTTGTTGAAGAGGATGGAAGCTATAAGGCGGAAATTGAAATATTTGAGGGAACAGAAGAAATAGTAGTCAGGGCGGTTTCAAGGTCTGGTAAAGAGACAGTTGTTCGACGTAAAATATATCCAGAGCTAGAACAATAAATATGGATCCTGTTCAAAAACTTTTAATTGCAGTAGTCATTTCACTAACAACACTTCTCGTGATTGTCGGTGCTCAGGTAATATTGATAATTATTGATCTCAGAAAGGCACTAAAAAGATTAAACAGCATTTTAGAAGACGCCATTTTGGGTGGAGGATTGATTCGCCCCGACAAATTAACAGGGGTAATCGAAATTTTAAGAAGAAATAAAAAAATGAAGGCACACGGTCAATCTTCCCAAGAGCCCTCTAGATAAGGATATTAATAAACGATATAATTCAGGCATGACCTTGGATGAAATTCGCAAAAAATATTTGGCTTTTTTTAAAGTAGAGCCAAGAAATCATAAAGAAATTAGTTTTGCTCCTCTTGTGCCCCTAGACGACCCAACCACGCTATTTACTTCCTCAGGAATGCAGCAGCTTATACCGTATTTAACTGGTGAATCACACCCCGAAGGTAATAGGTTGGTTAACTCGCAGCCATGCTTGAGATTGGAAGATATGGATGAAGTGGGAGACAATCGCCATACTACGTTTTTTGAAATGTTGGGGAACTGGTCGCTAGGAAACTATTTTAAAGAAGAACAGTTAAGTTGGTTTTTGGAATTTTTAATAAAGGAATTGGGCCTACCAAAAGAAAAACTTTGGGTAAGCGTTTTTGAGGGAACGAAGGGGGTGCCCAAAGACGAAGAATCAGCCAAAATTTGGGAAAAAATTGGCATACCCAAAGAAAGAATTCATTTTTACGGAGTAAAAGAGAATTGGTGGTCCCGCTCAGGCTCTCCCGACAAAATGCCGGTCGGTGAAATTGGTGGTCCTGACTCAGAAGTCTTTTTTGAATTTACTCAGATAGAGCACGATCCTAAATATGGGAAAGAGTGTCATCCTAATTGCGGATGCGGAAGATTTATGGAAATTGGTAATTCAGTTTTTATTGAATACATTAAAAAGGCGGATGGCCAATTGGAAGAATTGCCTCATAAAAATGTTGATTTTGGTGGCGGACTAGAACGAATGACAGCTGCAGTTAACAACAACCCTGATATATTTCAAATAGAATCGCTTAAGAAGATAATTAGTGTAATTGAAAAGGAAACCGGACTTAAATACGGGGCAAACGTGAAGCAAGACAGGAGTTTTAGAATTATAGCTGATCACTTCAGGGCTACTGCAAAACTATTTGAAGAAGGAGTTGAGCCAAGCAATAAGTTACAAGGATACATATTGCGTAGACTAATTCGAAACGCGGCACTGAGGGTGCGAGAGCTGTCGGGAGATGTTTCAACAACAGAATTAAGTACAAAAATTATTGAAAAAACGAATAATGCAAGTATGTCTGCAAAACTTGGAAGCGAAGTGAATAATTTTATGAAAGTTTTGGGTAAGGGTGTTCAGCTGGTAACCAAGAATATGAAAATTCAACCATTCGATCTTTATCAAACATACGGAATACCGTTCGAAGTTGCTCAAGAAATCTTTTTGAATGTTCGGGGTGAGAAGCTTGCCAAAAAAGACAGGATTGAGTTTGAGAAAAAATTAGAAAAACACCAAAAACTTTCAAGAACAGCAAGCGCAGGAATGTTTAAAGGTGGATTGGCAGATTCGTCGGTAGAAGTTACCAGGTTGCATACTGCCACACATTTATTACACGCATCATTAAGAAAAATATTAGGAGACCATGTTCAACAAAAAGGCTCAAATATTACAGCAGAAAGACTACGTTTTGATTTTACGCATCCTCAAAAGTTAACAGATAGCGAAGTTAAAGAAGTTGAGGACATGATAAATGAGCAAATTGAAAAAGGGTTACCAATTGGTTTTAAGACGGCAAGCTTAGATCAAGCCAAAAAAGATGGTGCCCTGGCTTTTTTTGGAGAAAAGTATGACCAAAAAGTTAAGATATATACAGTGGGTGACACCAGACGTGGGTGGTTTTCAAAAGAAGTATGTGGTGGTCCGCACGTTTCCTCCACTTCTGAAATTGGGCGTGTTAAGATATTTAGGCAAGAGAAAATCGGGGCAGGAACAATGCGACTCTATGCAAGAGCAGAGAAGTAAATGTATGGATATATATGGATTTTAAAAGTTTTTTATCAACAAAAGAAGAGAAAACAATAGAATATTATTGGGCGCTCGTCATAGAACCTGAGTGGGTGCAATCAGGTATTTGGGAAATTGTTGACAATAAAGCAAGAGTTATTGCTGTAAGTCCTCCAGCGGCTTGGGCCTCCGAAGATGAGTTAACAAATGCTTGCGACACCGTTCTCTCGGCAGCAGTATCATCCTTCCCAGAAGACGCCAAAGAGCCTTCAAAAACTGTGTTTGGTGTGTCTTCAACTTGGGTGTCAAAGGGGCAAATAAAAGCAGAATATTTAAAAACTCTTAAAAAAATATGCGCAGAACTTTCTTTAACGCCGGTAGGATTCGTTGTACTGCCAGAAGTAATGGCACATTTGGTTAAAGCAGAAGAAGGATCTCCTTTAAGTGGAGTAGTTATGGGCGTAGGAAGTCAGAATATAGAGCTTTCTATTTTTAGATTAGGTAATTTAGTTGGAACGGCAAACATTGCCAGAAGCGTGTCTATTGTTGATGACGTAGCAGAAGGTTTAACAAGGTTTGCTGATGGTGAAAATCTTCCTTCCAGATTTCTTCTTTATGATGGAAAAGAGGGAGAACTTGAAGAAACAAAACAGGCTCTCTTGAAGGCGAATTGGGATAAATATGAAAAGATAAAATTTCTTCACACTCCCAAAATTGAAGTGATTACTCCTAAAAGGAAAGTGCACGCTGTGTCTTTAGCTGGAGCATCTGAAATCGCCGACGTTTCTTTTCTTGACAAAAAAGAGGAGGAAAAAGAAGAAAAAAGCACTCCGGCGACAAGTGTTTCAAGTACAACCACAGATGGTCCGACAAGGCCCGAAGATGTTGGTTTTATGGTTGGACAAGATGTGACCTCTGGTGACAAGAAAGATGTTGGCGTCGAAACAGAAACGAAAATCCTTGAGCAAGAAGAGCAAGGTACTCAACCGCAAAAAGAAGTTGCTGATAGCACTCAAGCAAAAGAAAAGCCACAGCAGGCGAATAAATTAAAAGACAATTTTTTCTCAAGTATTATACGAAAAGTAAAACTGAACATTGCTTCAATGTCTTCTAAGAAGACTAAAGTAAAAATTGGTGGGAAAAAGACGATGGTCATCGGAGGAGTTTCTCTCATAATTCTTATTGTTGCAGGTTTTATTTCTTGGTGGTTTTTGCCCAAGGCGGTTGTGACAATTTATGTGTCTCCTAAAAAACTAGAGGAAAAGATGATTATTTTTATAGACCCTGATGTTTCAAGTTCAAACTTTGCGAAAGGAGTATTACCGGGAAACACAATAGAGACGAGTGTTTCAGGGGAAAGGACAACTCCAACGAGTGGCACAAAGACGATCGGAGAAAAAGCAAAAGGTAGTGTTACAATCCAAAATGGAACAGCTCAGTCATTAACACTTCCAGTGGGGACGTTTATTTATTCTACGAATGATTCAAAATTTGCTCTAGCAGATGAAGCATCGGTGTCAGCAGCTCTTTCTCCAAGCTCGCCAGGAACAGACACCGTTGACGTGGTCGCCGTAGGAATTGGAGCAGAATATAATTTGGCTAAAGATGAAAGCTTTTCAGTTGGAAACTACCCCAAGGCAGAAGTTGACGCGGTAGCTATTTCAGATTTCTCGGGTGGCTCAAGTCGCCAAATATCGGCTGTGTCGGAAGAAGACTTAGAGGATCTAGAAAAGGATTTAACAGATGAGCTTCTTGAAGAGGCGAAAACTGAACTAGCCCAAAAAGCATCAGGAGATCAATATTTTATTGAAGAGTCTGTGGAAGCAGATCCAGACGAAATAAACTTTAGCGATAAGGTCGGTGACGAGGCCGACAATTTGAAGTTATCTCTTTCTCTCGATATATCGGGCTTAGTGGTTGAAAGTTTGGCCCTAACGGATTTTGCGAAAGAAGTCTTAAAAGACAAAATTCCTTCGGGGTATGTTTTAAGAGAAGATCAAATTGACATGCGCTTTGAGTTAGAGAATGAAGATGATGGAGTGTATGAGCTAGTTGTTTATATGGAAGTAAATCTTTTGCCTGAAATGAAACCGGATGACATATCAGAAAAGATAACTGGGAAAAGTATTATTCTTGCAAAAGACTATTTAACTTCGATTACTGGATTTACCAGAGCGGAAATAAATCTTAACCCACCATTGCCCGGATGGCTCGGGACACTTCCTCATGTTGTTAAGAATATAGTGGTAGAGCTTGCCGCTGAACGGTAATAAAACACTTCCGTAAATATGGATAATAAGTTATTAAAAATCGCCGCTGTCGTTTCTGGAATATCAGGAGTAGTAATATTGGTTTCCGTTATACTTCCCATTATTTCTTATCAGTCTATTTCAAATCAAAAATATCCAACTTTGTTGAACCCTATTGTTCAAGGTACTTCAAAGGCCACATTAGAAGAAGTTGATTATACAAAAGCTAGTAATTGGTTTGCCGATTCGGATGACGCTAGTTTTTCAATATCAAGCGTCTCGCACTATGTAATTTCAATTTCTAAACTAGGAATTAAAAAAGCAACAGTTACAATAGGGGGAGAGGATTTATCAGGAAGCCTTGTTCAGTATCCGGGAACTGCTTTGCCGGGGAAGAACGGAAACGCAGTTGTGTTTGGTCATTCAATATTGCCCCAGTTTTATGATCCAGAAGATTATTTGTCGATATTTTCAACACTTCCGACTCTTGATGATGGAGACGAAATTCAAGTTGACTATGATGGCGTTGTCTATAAATATATAGTAGAGAAAATGCTTGAAGTTTTACCAACAGACATAGAGGTATTAGAACAGGACAAAAGTGATTCGTTTTTAACACTGGTAACCTGTGTCCCTCCGGGGCATCCACTTAAACCAAAAAGATTAATCGTGAGAGCAAGAATTGCTCCTCTTGAACAAACAAATGCGAATATTAGCAATTGATTACGGACAAAAAAAGATAGGCGTTGCTTTGGCAACCTCGCGTCTAGCGGAGCCATATAGAGTAATTCGTTTTGCGTCGAATACAGCTCTTATAAAAGAGTTGGGAAAGATAATTGAGGAGGAGAAAATTGAAAAACTTGTTGTTGGTGTGTCAGAAGGGGAGATGGGAGAAGAGTCTAAAAGATTTGGAGAGAAACTAAAAACAGAGTTTAAGCTTCCCTTGTATTTTCAGGACGAAACATTAACAACACGCAGCGCTCAGGAATTATCGTTAGAAGCGGGGATAAAAAGAAAAAAAAGAAAAGAATTGGAAGATGCATACTCTGCTGCCTTAATTTTAGAGGCTTACTTAGACTCCAATTAAAACCCCATAATTATTGCAATTTGTGTTTATATTTGCTATATTCTGTGTCTTGCAAGTTAATTAATTGATAAAATTAGCCCTTTGATAATCAAAGAGAGGAGATGAAAATGACGGAACCTATTCTTGCTGTAATGTTGTCTTCAAATGAAGAACGGTACAAAGAACTGACTCGAGACTTGAAACCGGAGGATGTTGAAATCGATTGGGTTATCACGAAGAAAGCACTCTTGGAATATTTGCAGGAAACTCAACCGCAAACTATTATTTTAGAACACCCTCTTTTGGGAGTATCGCTGATTGGAACTATTCAGGCCATACACGACATTTCAAAAGATTCAAAAATTCCAATATTAGTTCTTTCAAATTTGGAGCGGTCACGTAATGCCAGTATTCTCAACGCAGGAGCGGACGACCTTATGGAGAAACCCTTTACAACGACGGGCATGGTAGCGAGACTAAAAAATTTGGTTAAGCGCTATGAATCTGCTCAAAAACAATAACCTCCTCTTTATGGCTAAAGCCCTGTGATGATTTAATCCACAGGGCTTTTTCTTTTGATTAAAAATATTGGCTAATTATGCTATACTCGCCTTATGCTAAAGAACGCAATTGCTCCGATTCAGGCTTGGTTCCTTTCTCAAGGAAGATGTGTTGGTTGCGGAAAGCCATTATTGGGTAGCAAAAGAGAAAAACAAAGAGATGGAACAGAAAGGGTGACGTGTGAATGCGGAAGGATATTTATTTATAATTCCAAAACTAAGAAATATCGACGTGCCCTTCTCGAAGAAGTATAGTGTGTAAATGAAGCGTTTTATAATTCCAGTTTTATTAATTATCTCTTTTACTTTTGGCGGCTTTTTTTGGTGGAATCAAAATAGTAAACCTGTTTCTACGAATAAGGAATTACAGAGTTTCATAATTCCCAAAGGATATTCCGCTTCAAGAATCGGAAACAAATTGGCAGACCAAAGCCTTGTTAAAAGTTCGCTCGCTTTTAAGTTTTATGTTCAGTTGACTGCTCAATCAAAAAGGATTCAAGCCGGGGAATATTTATTAGCTCCAAATTTTTCTTTATTTAAAATAGTTGATCAGTTAACCAGTGGACCAGTCGAAGAATGGGTAACTATTCCAGAAGGGTTAAGACAAGAAGAAGTGGTCGAAAGGTATATAGATGCTTTGAAGAGGGATGAATTAGAGGCAGACACTTTTAGGCAAGAATTTTTGGCAATTACTGCCAACAGAGAAGGCTTTCTGTTTCCCGACACCTATCTTTTCCCAAAAGCGGTTAGCGCTTCAATAGTTGCAAATAAAATGCTCACAATTTTTGATGGCAAAATTAATGCTCAAATGGAAGCAGACATTAATGCTTCAGAATACACATTAGATCAAGTTGTCACCTTAGCCTCAATTATAGAAAGAGAAACACAAAAGGGTGAAGAAAGATCTGTCGTTGCGGGGATTTTGTTAAATAGGCTTAAAATTGGAATGGGTCTTCAAGTAGACGCAACCGTTCAGTATGCTATCGCAAGCGCAAATTGTCGGGCGGGGTCGGAGTGCAATTGGTGGCCCACCATTACAAGAGAGGATTTGAGTATTAATTCAGCTTACAACACTTACAAATACTCAGGGCTTCCGCCTGCTCCAATTGCCAATCCGAGTTTATCTTCTATTTCGGCCGCAATTTATCCCACAGAATCCTCTTATTTGTACTATCTTCATGACGGAGATGGAAAAATTCATTATGCGGAAACACTGGATGGACACAATTCAAATGTGCGGAAATATTTAGGGAAATAGTCGTGCCACGACATTTAATTGTTGAAGGTGACTGCAACAATTAACAGTAAAGACATGGTTGACAAGAAAGTCTGCGGTGCTATAATCCACGCTAGGCGTACATAAGTACGCTAAATATCTTTGTCCCAAGTTTTCTTGGGCTTTTTCCTTGCAATTTTTTTGCTTTAGAAACTATAATTAATGGCCCAAACCATACGTCGCAATTTTGGTAAAAAAGAAGGTAATTTGCCCGAACTCGATCTCTCGCTTGTTCAGAGAGAATCGTGGGGGAGGTTCTTAGAAGAAGGTATTACTAGACAAATAACCGAAATTACTCCAATTAGTGATTTTACTGGTAAAAACTGGGAGTTACATTTGGGTGAAACATTTTTAGGTGACCCAGCAGTTAGTGTTAAGCGAGCTTCAGCGAAAGGGATAACATACTCATCTCCCCTCAGGATTACGGCTACTTTAGTAAACAAAAAAACCGGCAAAAAAACAACGCAAGAAGTTTTTCTTGGCGACGTACCTCAAATGACAGAGAGGGGAACATTCATTATTAATGGTATTGAACGAACTGTAATCAATCAGTTAGTAAGATCTCCTGGAGCATATTTTTCTGGAGAGCTTGATCGATCTTCGGGGCGCATACTTCACAAAGCTGAAATGCGTCCACTACATGGATCTTGGCTAGAATTTGAAGTTGGGAAAAATAACGTGATTGCGGCCAGAATTGATCGAAGAAGAAAAGTGGTTGCAACAGCTTTCTTGCGAGCCATGGGAATTGAAACAGACAAGGAAATTCTTGCAATTTTTAAAGATGCAGACAAAGATGTTGACCATAAATATATAGAGGCAACATTAGAAAAAGATCCGACCACAAACAAAGAGGAAGCATTAATAGAAATATACAAAAAAATGCGACCAGGCGAGCCGGCCGTATATGAAAACGCAAAAAACCTTTTTGAAAACATGTTTTTTGAACCTAGAAGATACGAGTTAGGCAAAGTTGGTCGATTTAAGATTAACAAGAGATTAAAATTATCGCTTCCAAATGAAAAGGCAACATGGGTTTTAACAAGACAAGACATAATTGGTGCCATCAGTTATCTTCTCGGGCTCCAAAATGGTGAAGGCAGAATTGACGATATTGACCATCTGTCTAACAGGAGACTTAGAAGAGTTGGAGAATTAGTTGAAACAAATGCTTTTAGAGTTGGATTATTAAGACTAGAACGTTCCGTTAAAGAGAAAATGAGCCTTATTTCTCCAGACGACAGGCCTGTTCCGGCTAATTTAATTAACGCGAGGCCATTAATTGCTTCACTTAACGAATTTTTCCGAAGTAATCAGTTGTCCACAATTTTGGATGATACAAATCCTTTAAGTGAAATAGATAATCTTCGAAGAGTTTCAGTGTTGGGAGCAGGAGGAATAAGTCGAGAAAGAGCTTCTTTTTCCATTCGTGATGTTAACTCTTCTCAATATGGAAGGATTGACCCCGTAAGAACGCCTGAGGGTCCAAATATCGGACTTGTTACTTACCTGTCTCTTTATGCCAAGGTTAATGAATTTGGTTTTATTGAAACTCCTTATAGAAAAGTAGAAAAGACCAAAAAAGACAAAGCAACGAAAATAAAAGTAACCGACGAAATAATCTATTTTTCAGCTGATGATGAAGAAAATTATCACATCACCCATTCAGGCATAACGACGGATAGATACGGATACATAATTGAAAAAAGAGTACCTTTTAGATTTAAAGGTTCGGTTTCTGAAGGGCCAACTGATCTTGTTGACTTGGTTGATATATCCGCAAGGCAGGTAATTGGCGCATCAGCTTCTTTAATTCCATTTTTGGCTCATGACGAAGGAAACAGGGCTCTAATGGGATCAAACATGCAATGTCAGGCAGTACCATTAGTTAGTCCAGAATCACCTATTGTGGGAACGGGGATGGAAAAGGCAATTGCAGATGGTATGGGTAGGGTTATTAGGGCGCGCCATGCAGGAACAGTAACTTATGCAGATGCAGACAAAATTGAGGTTAAATTAAGCAAAAAGCTGGATAAAAATGGGAAAAAAGAAAGTGTTGAAATCACCGACGACGGAAAAACGGAAGTATACGATTTAATGAAGTTTAGGAGAACTTCTCAATCAACCAGTTATAACCAAAGAGTTGTTGCTAAGCCTGGACAAAAGGTTAAAAAGGGCGATTTGTTGGCAGATGGTCCATCGATAGAAGGCGGAGAATTAGCTTTGGGGCGCAATCTTGTTATTGCCTATGCTTCTTTCGAAGGATATGGATTTGAAGATGCCATTTTAGTTTCTGACAGGCTTGTTAAGGATGATTTATTGACATCGATTCATATTGAAGAATATAACGCAGAAGTAGTTGATACGAAACTTGGTCCAGAAGAGCTTACCAGAGATATTCCTAACGTTGCCGAAACAGAATTAGCAAACCTAGCTGAAGATGGAATAGTTGTTGTTGGAGCCGAAGTTGGACCTAGTGATATTTTAGTGGGGAAGATTGCTCCAAAAGGAGAAACTGAATTAACAGCAGAAGAAAGATTGCTCAGAGCCATATTTGGTGAAAAAGCAAGAGAAGTAAGAGACACATCTCTTAGAGTTCCTCACGGAGAAAGAGGTACTGTGGTCGGAGTTAGGATATTGGATAGAGAAAAAGGTGACGATCTTGGCCCAGGAGCCTTAAAAAAGGTTTTTGTTAAGGTTGCTCAGATAAGAAAAATTAATGTTGGAGATAAAATTGCTGGTCGTCATGGAAACAAGGGGGTTATTGCCAAGATAATGCCAGCCGCAGATATGCCATACATGAAAGACGGAAGACCTGTGGATATAATTATTTCTCCACTTTCCATTTTGTCCAGAATGAATTTGGGTCAACTTTTAGAAACCCATTTGGGTTGGGCATTGTTCGAGAAAGAAGAAAAAGCAGCTTTGCCAGTATTCGACAGAATTGGAGAAGATGTTGTTGAAAAAGAGCTATCCTCTGCTGGGCTTCCCATTCACGGAAAAACAAGGCTTTGTGATGGTAAAACTGGTGAACATTTTGGAGAAGAAACAGTTGTGGGTATAGCCTACATATTGAAACTTAAGCACATGGTTGAGGACAAGACTCATGCGCGAAGCACAGGACCATATTCTCTTGTTACACAACAGCCGCTCGGAGGAAAAGCACAAATGGGTGGACAAAGATTGGGAGAAATGGAAGTCTGGGCACTGGAGGCACATCGAGCAGCCTATACATTACAAGAAATGTTAACAATAAAGTCTGACGATATTCTTGGAAGAGCACGCGCTTTTGAAGCAATAGTCAAGGGTGTAGAAATTCCTGAAGCAACAGTCCCGGAGAGCTTCAAGGTTTTGGTAAGAGAACTTAATGCTCTCGGTCTTTCTTTGGAGGCAAAGGGTAAAAGGTCAGTACCAAAAGAAGTATCGACGGAAAAAGAAGAAGTAGAAAAGAGTTCGGCCAAGAAAAATACGAAAAAAGATGTTGACAAAAAGGTAAAAAGCGCCGAGAGTGAAGACTTGAAGAAAAAAAAGAAGGTTTCAAAATAACATGACAGAACCACTATCAGATTTAAGAACACTTACTGATTTTCAAAGTTTGCGAATTAGACTCGCTTCATCGGAAGAAATGAGGAAATGGTCTCGTGGGGAAGTTACTAAGCCAGAAACAATAAATTACAGAACCCTAAAACCAGAGAAAGATGGACTTTTTGATGAACGTATTTTTGGACCAGCAAAAGACTGGGAGTGTTATTGTGGTAAGTATAAAAGAATCAGATACAAGGGTGTTGTTTGTGATAAATGTGGAGTAGAAGTAACACAGTCTAGAGTTAGAAGAGAAAGAATGGGCCATATTAGTTTAGCAACTCCGGTTGTTCATGTTTGGTTTTTCAAGGGTGCACCTTCTAAGATATCTCTTATTTTAGGTGTTCCTCCTAGGGCGATTGAGCAGGTTATCTACTTTGCTAGATATTTGGTTGTAGAAGCAAAAGAAAAGGGTCGTAAAACAGCTATTAAGAATTTGGAAATTGCTGAAAAAGAGAGAGCAAAAGAAATTGCTGAAATTTACGCAGAACAAAAAGAACATGTTGTAAAGGAGGCCAAGGAGTCGAAAGACAAAGCAAAAGGTAAAATAAAAGACAAAGAAAGACTAGCGCTTACTGTTTCTGAAATAGATCTTGATTTAAGAAAAAGAGAGGCTGCAGTTAAAGAAGAAGAGACAGAAGCTCTCGAAAGAACAGGGCAATTATTTAGTAATCTAACGTCACTTATTAAGAGTCTAAAAGTTTGGTCTATTCTAAGTGAAGAAGAATATGATGAACTGTCAATTCATGGGGCAACCGAGTTTTTTGAGGCTAAAATGGGCGCAGAAGCAGTCCGCGCTGCAATTGAAAAAGTTGACCTAGCCAAGTTGTCAGTAGCTCTTAGGGCAGAATTAGATGAAGTTAAAACAGGAAGCGCTCGTTATGTAAAACTTACCAAAAGACTTAGAATAATCGACGGACTTAGACGGGCCAAGGTTGATCCTGCTTGGGTGATAATGAAGGTAGTTCCTGTTTTGCCTCCAGATTTGAGACCAATGGTTCAGCTTTCTGGTGGCAGATTTGCTACAAGTGACTTAAATGATCTTTACAGAAGAGTGATTAATAGAAACAATCGTCTAAAACATTTAATATCACTTGGTGCACCAGAAATTATTTTACGAAACGAAAAAAGGATGCTTCAAGAATCAGTTGATTCTTTAATTGATGCTTCACAAAGAAAGGCAACAAGAAGAGGTCGAGGTAGACAACCGTTAAGGTCGTTGTCAGACATGCTTAAAGGGAAACAGGGAAGATTTAGACAAAACCTTCTTGGTAAGAGGGTTGATTATTCTGGTCGTTCAGTAATTATTGTTGGACCTGAATTAAACCTTAACCAGTGTGGTTTACCTAAAAATATGGCTCTAGAAATGTTTAAACCCTTTGTATTACGAGAAATGATAACCAGGGGAATTGCACCGAACGTAAAAAGTGCAAAAAACATGTTAGAAAAGAAACCTCCGGAGGTATTTGATATTTTGGAAGAAATTACCAAAGATCATCCTGTTTTACTAAATCGTGCGCCAACACTCCACAAGCTTTCCATGCAAGCATTTTATCCAGTCTTAATTGAGGGTGCAGCTATCAGGCTTCATCCAGCTATTTGTTCTGGTTTCAACGCTGATTTCGACGGTGACCAAATGGCTGTTCATGTTCCTTTGTCAAAGAAAGCCATTCAGGAAGCAAGGGATTTGATGCTTCCAGAGTCTAATTTATTACGACCAGCTGACGGATCACCTGTTTCAACACCTGCAAGCAAAGAGATGGCACTTGGTGTTTATTACTTAACAAAAATAGATGAAAAAATTAAAAAAACTAACTCAGTTTATACAGACGAGTTAGAGGCAATTACTGCCTGGCAAGCAGAAAGAATTGGATTGAGACAAAAGATTACGGTCAGAATAAAAGGCGAATTGATAGATACAACCGCTGGGAGAATTTTGTTTAACGAAACCCTCCCTGAAGGTTTTGATTTTGTAAATAAACCGGCAAGCTCAACAGTAATAAAAGAATTATTTACTAAAGCCTACGCCACCGTCGAAAAATCGGCTGTAGTCGAAATGATTGATGCTATTAAAACACTAGGCTTTTATGGGGGAACAATTTCTGGTATTTCCTTCGGTGTTTCCGATGCCACAATTCATCCTGATAAGGCCAAATTAATGAAAGAGGCAGATAAAAAGATAACAGAGATAGAAAAGAATTTTGCTCAAGGATTAATTACCAAGGAAGAGAAAAAGAGACTTTCTCAGGAGATTTGGATAGATACAACGGAAGATTTGGCAGACAAAACATGGGATCTTCTTGACCCCAACAACACTCTTAAGATTGTTATTGATGCAAAAGTAGGACGAACATCTCGAGACCAAGTAAAACAGCTAGCTGCTGCCAGAGGTCTTGTTGTTGATCCTTTAGGGAAAATTGTTGAACTTCCAATTAGGAGCAACTTTAGAGAGGGGCTTTCTGTATTCGAGTACGTAACTTCATCTAGAGGTTCCAGAAAAGGATTAACAGATACTGCGTTAAAAACAGCAGACGCTGGTTATTTGACTAGAAGATTGGTTGATGTTGCTCATGATGTTTTGATCAGAATGGAAGATTGTGGCACTGATGAGGGAATTACAATAAAGAAATCGATAAGACCAAATTCATTTATAAAAAGAATCATAGGAAGAGCGGCGGCCGAAGCTATAGTGAACCCTAAAGGTAAAAAGAAAATTGTTAAAAAGGGAGAAATAATCGATGAAGAAATGGCTCAAAAGATTGATAAAGCTGGAATAGCAGAAGTAGTCCTTCGTTCACCTTTAACTTGTTCAGCTAGATATGGTATGTGTGCCAAGTGTTATGGATTGGATCTTTCTAATAAACAAATGGTTGAAGTGGGCACACCAGTAGGTGTTATTGCCGCTCAATCAATTGGTGAACCAGGAACGCAGCTTACTTTGAGAACAAAACACACAGGAGGAGTTGTTGGAATTGACGTTACTCAAGGACTACCAAGAATAGAAGAGTTATTTGAATCAAGAACGCCAAAAATTCTCTCACCTTTGGCAGAAATATCAGGAAAAGTAAAAATCGACGACACAGAGGCTGGTAACAAGATAACGATCACTTCTGTATCTGTTAAACCTAAAGAAGAAAGAGAATGTCTTATTCCTAAAACTAGCAAACTCGCAGTTGAGGAAGGTCAACTTGTTGATGTTGGAACTCAACTAGCTTCCGGATCCTTAGATATTAAGGAAATATTAGCTGTTAGAGGATTAAGGTCAGCTCAAAAATACTTAGCAAGAGAAATTCAAGGTGTTTATGAATCTCAGGGAGTTCCGATTAACGATAAACACGTTGAGGTGATTATTAGAAAGATGAGCGATGAAGTAAGGGTAATTACTTCAGGCGACACACCTTTGCTACCAGGAGAATTACTAGAGAAAGCAAGGTTTGAGGTAGAAAACGAGAAGGTATTGGCCGCCGGAGGAGAACCTGCTTCAGCTCAACAAGTTATTTTGGGAATTACAAGAAGAGCTCTTTATACGGAATCATGGTTGTCGGCTGCTTCATTCGAACAAACAACCGATGTTCTTACGGAGGCTGCTTTGTTAGGGAGAGAGGATTTTCTTAGAGGATTAAAAGAAAACGTTATTATTGGAAGACTTATTCCGACGACTCCGGAAAGAGCCACCTTGTCTCAAGAATAGGTTTAGTTGTAAAATAGCAAAACATTTATGCCAACAACATCTCAGTTAGTCAGAAAGGGTCGAAAAAAGACCAAGAAAAAAACTCAAAAAGCCGCTTTGGGAAGATGGTTTAATGCTAAAGACAGAAAGTTTAGTGAATTGTCAGCTCCTTTTAAACGCGGAGTTGTACTTCAAGTGAGAACAATGACTCCTAAAAAACCAAACTCAGCCTTGAGAAAAGTGGCTAGAGTAAGGCTTTCCAACAAGCAAGAGGTTACTGCTTATATTCAAGGAGAAGGACACGAGCTAGCCGAGCACGCGATCGTTATGGTTCGTGCAGGAAGAGTGAAAGATTTACCAGGAGTTAAATATAAAATCGTTAGAGGAAAATACGACATGGCGGGTGTGGTTGGTAGAAAAACATCAAGGAGCAGATATGGAACTAAGAAAGGGGGAGTCATGGCACCGGCAGCTTCGACTGAAGCAACCGAGTCAGCGCCAGCGACTGAATAATTATGGCAAGAAGAGGAAGAGCTAAACCAAGAGAAGTAGAGTCGGATCCTATTTACAACAATAAAGTAATTACAAAGTTGATAAATAGAAGCATGAAAGAAGGAAAAAAATCTGTAGCTCAAAAACAGGTTTACAAAGCTTTTGAAATAATTAAAGAAAAAACTAAAGAAGATCCTGTTGACGTTTTCACTAAAGCAATTGAGGCGATAAAACCAACAATGGAAGTTCGTCCCAGAAGAGTGGGAGGAGCGGCATATCAGGTACCAATGCCAGTAAGAGGAGCAAGAAGAGAATCTTTAGCTATTCGATGGCTTATCTTAGCAGCAAGAGCTCGACCGAATTCTGATTATCACACTTACGCTGAAAAAATAGCAACGGAAATTATGGATGCCGCTAATGGTGAGGGTGGGGCAGTAAAGAAAAAGCAAGATATGGAAAGAATGGCAGAAGCGAATCGTGCGTTTAGTCATTTTCGCTGGTAGTTCTCAACAAGCTTGTTGGGAAAATATTACCAGACGGCAGAATTTCCCAAGAAAGCAGGTCGTTTTCAATTTTTTGTGTAAAATAATATAAATATGGCAGCAGAAGTAAGAAAAAAGAAAAGCGCAATGGTCATGGAGGTCACAAAGGACCGAGATGTTGCATTGGATAAAATCCGAAATATTGGGATTATTGCCCATATTGATGCAGGAAAGACAACAACAACAGAAAGAATCCTTTATGAAACAGGAAAAACATACAAGCAAGGTTCTGTTGACGATGGAACAACTGTTACAGATTGGATGGCTCAAGAAAGAGAGCGTGGAATTACCATTGTTTCTGCTGCAATTACTACTTTTTGGGAACTAAAATCTCCATCATCGGTCAAAAATGGAAAATACAGGGTAAACATTATTGACACTCCAGGACATATTGATTTCACTGCAGAAGTTGAGCGATCCCTAAGAGTTTTGGATGGTGCTGTTATGGTTTTTGATGGTAGGACGGGAGTTGAGAGTCAATCGGAAACTGTTTGGAGACAGGCAGATCGATACAAAGTTCCACGAATTTGTATATTAAATAAGCTAAATCTTATTGGTGCTGATTTTGAAGGATCAATTGATTCAATAGAAGAGCGTCTTGGTGCGAATGCGACTCCTATTCAAATCCCAATTGGCCTAGAACATGATTTGCGCGGAGTTGTGGATTTAATCAAGATGAAGGCCTATACGTATGAAAAGATTGAAGACAACAAGTTAAAAGAAGAAGACATTCCTGCCGACTTGAAAGATAAAGCTGAGAAATATAGAGAAGATCTTATAGAAAAAGTAGCTGAATATGACGATAATGCCTTAGCAAAATATCTTGAAGGCGAGAAATTAACAGAGGCTGATATTAAAAATGCAATAAGAAAAGGTGTTATTTCCGGAAAGTTTTTCCCAATATTGGGAGGAGATAATCGTACGGCAACAGCACAGTTATTGTTAGATGCCGTTTTGGAATATTTGCCTTCTCCTGTTGATTTAGAAGCTATTGAAGGTGAAAATCCGAGAACTGGAAAAATTGAGAAAAGGGAACGTAAAAATGATGAGGCTTTCTCCGCATTAGCTTTTAAAGTGGTTACTGATCCTCATGTTGGTAGGTTGGTTTATTTAAGAATTTATTCAGGAACAGTAAAGGCTGGTCAAAGTATTTATAATGCGACTAAACAAAAACAAGAAAGAGTTGGAAAGCTCGTTCTTCTTCATGCAGACCAGCGAGAATTGTTAGATGAAGCTTATGCTGGAGAAATTGTGGCTGCTGTTGGAGTTAAAGAGACAACGACAGGACATACACTATGTGATATGGATAGCCCGATATTGCTGGAATCAATCGATTTCCCAGATCCAGTTATTTCTTTGGCCATTGAACCAGCCACAAAATCTGATCAAGAAAGGTTGGGTCTTGCATTGCAAAAACTTTCGGATGAGGATCCAACTTTTAAAATTAAGTCAAATCACGAAACTGGTCAAACTATTATTTCAGGAATGGGAGAGCTTCAGCTTGAGATACTTGTTGACAGGATGAAGAGAGAATTTAATGTTGATGCAAAAACAGGTGCTCCTCAGGTTGCCTACAAAGAGACAATACAAAAAATAGCTAAGGGAGAAGGTAAATACATAAGGCAAACTGGAGGTAGAGGACAATACGGACACTGTTTACTTAGGATTGAACCCAAAGGTAGAGGAGAGGGCTATGAATTTAAATCAGAAATTAAAGGAGGGTCAATCCCTTCAGAATATATTCCAGCTATTCAGAAAGGTGTGGCAGAAAAAATGGAAAAGGGAATTTTGGCCGGTTTTCCAATGGTAGACATGAAGATTGCTGTTTATGATGGATCATTCCACGATGTTGATTCCTCCGAAATTGCTTTTAAAATCGCAGGATCTCTTGCCTTAGAGGAAGCAGTAAGACATGCTGATATGGTGTTATTGGAACCAATAATGAAAATCGAAGTTTCAACCCCAGATGAATTTATGGGAGATATAATTGGAGATTTATCAAGTAAGCGAGCCCAAATTCAAGGAACAGAAAAGAAAGGCAACTTGGTAGTGATCAATGCACAAGCACCTTTATCAGGGATGTCTGGATATGCAACTAAGCTTCGTTCAATTTCTCAAGGTAGAGCCAGCTTCTATATGGAACCTAGCCATTACGAAGTGGTTCCTAAAAATATTACCGAAAACCTAATCGAAAAAAGGGTCGATGCAGGCACAGATAAAAGGTAATTTTAAATTAAAGCTTGACAGGGTGTTTTATGCCTAGGTATAATACTTCCAGAGCTCAAGTAGAGCTAGGACTATGACGTCCTTTTTGATTTACTAATATAAAAACATGGCAGCAAAACAAAAATACGAAAGAACAAAACCTCATTTAAACATTGGGACCATTGGTCACGTAGATCATGGTAAGACTACTTTAACAGCCGCCATTACAAAAGTTCTTTCTAAGCAATCTGGAAATCCAACAAAAAGCTTGGATTTTTTTGATGTAGATAACGCTCCTGAAGAAAAAGAACGTGGAGTTACTATTAACGTTCACCACTCAGAATATGAAACCGACAAAAGACATTATGCTCACATTGATGCTCCTGGTCACGCTGACTACATAAAAAACATGATTACTGGAGCAGCCCAAATGGATGGAGCTATTCTTGTTATTTCAGCTGCTGATGGACCTATGCCTCAAACAAGAGAGCACGTAATTTTGGCTCGTCAAGTTAACGTTCCAGCAATAGTTGTTTTCCTAAATAAGATTGATACTGTAGACGACCCAGAAATTATAGAGTTGGTAGAAGCTGATATTCGCGAGCTTCTTAAGAAATACGAATATCCAGGTGACAAGATTCCTATAATCAAAGGATCAGCACTAAAAGCATACGAAGGTGACGCAGAGGGCGAAAAGCAAATCTTAGAGCTTATGAAGGCTGTTGATGAATACATTCCTGAACCCAAAAGAGACACAGATAAACCTTTTGTTATGCCTGTTGAAGATGTTTTCTCTATTAAGGGACGAGGTACAGTTGCCACAGGAAGAGTTGAAAGAGGAAAATTGAAGGTAAACGAAGAAATTGAAATTGTTGGTCTTAAGGACACTCTAAAGACTGTAACCACAGGTCTTGAAATGTTCAGGAAAACCTTAGATGAAACTCAAGCTGGTGACAACGTTGGTATTTTATTGAGAGGAATCGAAAAAGGACAAGTTGAAAGAGGTCAAGTAATCGCAAAGCCAGGAACAGTAAAGGCACACACAGAATTTGAGGCTGAAGTATACATTCTTTCTAAAGAAGAAGGAGGAAGGCACACACCTTTCTTCACAGGATACAAGCCACAATTCTTTATTAGAACAGCTGATATTACAGGTGAAGTAACTCTTCCAGAAGGAATAGAAATGGTTATGCCTGGTGACAGCGCAAAAATGAAAGTTAAACTTATTCAACCAGTAGCGATGGAAGATGGTTGGAGATTTGCTATTCGCGAAGGCGGAAGTACAGTTGGCGCCGGAGCAATAACAAAGATAACCGCTTAACAGAAAGTACCTTAAAGGAACAATATGCCAGCAGGTCGTCTTAGAGTAAAATTAAAGTCTTACGACCACCGTGTCATCGATGAGGCGGCTGCTAAAATATTGGATTCAGCAATTGCGACCGGAGCAAAGATCGTTGGCCCCATTCCTCTCCCCACAAAAAGAACCCTTATTCCAGTTCAAACTTCTCCTTTTACAGATAAAGATGCTCGTGAGCACTTTGAAGTATTGGTACACAAAAGATTGATTGACTTACTTGATCCTTCAGATAGAACAATCGATTCTCTCTCAAATCTAGATCTTCCTGCGGGAGTATCTATTGAGATAAAGATGTAAGCGTCTTGCTCAAGCTAGCTTCATTTGGTATAATTGCACGTCGTGGATAGTTCGTCATAATTGGCCACGCGAGGAGCCTCGGAAAATGCACTTATGGGTGCCCCCGGGCACCTTTTTTAGTGCTTAAAATAATGATAAATACAATTCTCGGAAAAAAGAAATATATGGGACAAGCCTTTGTTGAAACGACAAGGGTACCTGTTACGTATGTGGAAGCCGGTCCATGTGTTGTAACTCAAATCAAAAAAGAAAAAACAGATGGATATTGGGCAATTCAAATCGGGTTTGGAGAAAAAAAGATCAAAAATGTAACCAAACCAATGCAAGGACACTTACGCGGAGTAATTAAAGACAAAATAGCTCCGCGATTTTTACGCGAAGTAAGGTTTGATAAAGAGCCAGAATTTAAAGTCGGGGACGAAATAAAAGTTTCCGACATTTTTAGTGAGGGAGACGAGATTACAGTAACAGGAACTTCGAAAGGAAAAGGATTTGCTGGTGTAATGAAACGATGGGGTTTTGGTGGAGGACCAAGAACACACGGTCAATCTGACAGACCAAGATCGCCTGGGTCTATTGGTCAAGGAACTACACCTGGACGTGTTCACAAAGGCAAGAAAATGGCTGGGAGAATGGGAGGAGATACAGTAACGGTTAAGAGTATAAAAGTAGTCTCGATTGATGCAGAAAAAAATGAAATGGCTGTTTTGGGACCTATTCCTGGAGCACCTAAAGGATTTTTAATTATTAAGAAGATTGCCTCAGGAAAGCTTAGTGATATAGCTCAAGAAACAGATCAAGTGCAGGGACAGGTTGAACAAGAAGCAGAAGCAGAACCAGCGGAAAAGGAAAGTAAAGAATAAAATGACAAAAGTAGACGCTTTTTCAGTAAAAGGAACAAAAAAAGAGGCTGTAAATTTGCCTAAAGGTTTTATTGGAGATGAAAATCCAGCTCTTTTAGCTCAAGCAATAAGAGTTTATGAAGGAAGGCTTCACAGAGGTATTTCTAAAGTAAAAACTCGAGGCGAGGTTGTGGCCTCTAAGCGAAAAATATATAGACAAAAAGGTACAGGTAGAGCAAGACATGGAGCCCTTTCAGCTCCAATATTTGTCGGTGGTGGTAAGGCTCATGGACCAAAAGGAGTAAAAAGAAAACTTGAATTACCTAAAAAGATGCGCAGAAAAGCAGTTAGTATCGCTTTGGGAGAAAAGGTAAGAGATAACAGATTGGTCGTAGTTGAGGGACTTTCGACATTAAAAAAGACAAAAGAGGCACAAATATTAGTAGACAAAGTGATTACAAGCAAGAAAAAAGATGGCAAGGTGTCCTTTGTTCTTTCCGAGAAGAGCTTATCAGCAGTTCGTGCTATCAGGAATATACCTAATGCACAGGCAATTTATTTTAATAATCTAAATGCACACCAAGTATTTTATGGGGGAATTTTAGTAATGGATAAGGAAATATTAACACCAAAAACAAAGACAAAGGTAGCAAAAAAAGAAGCAGCGCCGACTAAAATAAGAAAGGTAAAGAAATGAAATTAATACCAGTTTTGACAGAAAAAAGCATGAGCGAGGCAAAAAAGGGTATTTATACTTTTTTTGTTGAAAAAAATATGAATAAGAGACAGATAAGAAAGGCAATAGAGGATGTTTTTGGAGTAAAGGTTGTTAAGGTTCGAACAATGAATATTGTAGGAGAAGTAAAGAGAACAAATCAGGGTAAAAAAAGAACAACTAAGCCTAAGAAAAAAGCAATGGTAATCCTAGACGGTAAAGACAAAATCGATTTATTCGGGGAAACAAAGAAATAAAAATAAATAAAGATAAATATGAAAAAATTAAAAACAATATTACCTAAAAACTCAGGAAGAGATGCTAGCGGGAGAGTATCCGTTAGGCACCAAGGCGGCAGACAAAAAAGATTTTTAAGAAAAATTGATTTCAAAAGAGACAAGAGAGACATTTGGGGTAAGGTAGAAGAAATTGCTTATGACCCAAACAGAAATGCTCATATTGCCCTAATTCTTTATGTTGACGGGGAAAGGCGATATATTTTGGCCCCAGCTGATTTAAAAGTTGAACAAAAGATAATTGCTTCTGAATCAGCACCATTAGAAGTTGGATGTGCCCTACCTTTGTCAAAAATTCCTGTAGGTTCACAGATTCACAATATAGAAATTAGGCCAGGAAAAGGTGGACAAATTGTTCGTGGTGCAGGAGCAGCTGCCATTATTCATGGAAAAGAAGAAAAATATGTATTAGTAAAATTGCCTTCAAGTGAAATAAGAAGGTTTCTTCCTGAGGTGTATGCTACCCTAGGTCAGGTTGGCAACGCTGAAATTCGAACTGAGAGAATTGGTAAGGCTGGTAGAAAAAGAAGAATGGGTATCAGACCTACAGTTCGAGGAACAGCCCAACATCCTGGTTCACATCCACACGGAGGAGGAGAGGGCAGGAGTGGAGTTGGAATGAAGCACCCAAAGACTGTTTATGGAAAGGCAGCTGTTGGAAAAACACGTAAAAGGAAAAAATATTCAGATAAGTTAATAGTAAAAAAGAGGAAACCAGGCAAACACGCCTAAAAAATAATATGTCAAGATCAGCTAAAAAAGGACCTTATGTAGACGAGAGAATCGCCAAAAGAGTAGCCAGCGGTATGGGCGAAAAAGGTAAGCCTATTAAAACATGGGCAAGAAACAGCCAAATTTCACCTGAGTTTGTAGGAAGATATTTCAGTGTTCATAACGGAAAAAACTTTATAGAGGTTTTTGTTACAGAAGATATGGTTGGACACAGATTGGGAGAGTTTTCGCCGACAAGAACTTTTAGAGGACACGGACAAGTCGTAAAAAGAATTATTGAAAAGACTTAAACTATTATGGAAATAAAATCAGTACAAAAATTTGTAAAAACATCGCCAAGAAAATTGCGTTTAGTGGCCGATTTGGCGAAAAAGATGACACCGGCTGACGCTATCGAAAGATTACCATTTTCAAGAAAGTTTGCAGCTGAACCCTTAATTAAAGCAATAAAAACTGCTGTTGCTAACGGTAAAGCAATGGGCGCAAAAGAAGAAAACTTAATTTTTAAAGAAATTCAAATCAATGAAGGACCAAGACTTAAGAGAGGTAGGCCGGCATCACGAGGTGTTTGGCATCCATACAAACGAAGAATGAGTCATATAAGGATTATTTTAGTCGAAAAGAAACAAAGACAAGAAGTAACAAAACCAAAAACTGAAACGAAAAAAGTAACGAAAAAAACAGCGAAAAAGGGAAATAAGAAGGAAATTAAAACAAAAAAATGAAACCAGAACGAAAATCAATAAAAGAAAGATGCCCTCTCGATTTAACACGATTTCCAAGAGAGGAACGTCCATTGAATCCTAATAGCCTATCTCCCTATGAACCAGTGAGAGGTAGGAGAGAGAGGCATATTGCGAAATGGCAAGAAATGAAAGGAAAAGCTAAATAGCTTTTATATAAAAATGGGACAAAAAATAAATCCAATAGGTTTTAGAACAGGCGTTTTTCTTCCATGGAAATCACGCTGGTTTGCTGACACAGGCAAGTATAAAGATTACCTAATAGAAGATATAAAAATAAGAAGAGCTCTTATGGAGAAGCTAAAATTGGCAGGGATTATTAGTGTTGAGATCGAAAGATTGCCAAAAAGTTTAGTCATAATTATGACTGTATCTAGGCCGGGTGTAGTCATAGGTAGGGGCGGAACTGGATTGGAAGATGTTAAAAAATTAATTATGAGCATAATTAAAAAGAACAGAAACGCTGAAGTAAAAGATCTAAAAATAGATTTACAGGTTAATGATATAAAAAATCCTGAAATATCAGCTCATTTAGTTGCCTCAAGAATTGTATTTGAATTGGAAAGAAGAATGCCTCACAGAAGAGTCATTACGAGAACAATGGACAGAGTCATGCAATCAGGAGCCGATGGTGTTAAGATAATTCTTTCCGGAAGAATAGGTGGAGCTGAAATTTCAAGAGTTGAAAAATATCACTTAGGATCTGTTCCAACCCAAACACTGAGAGCAAATATTGATTATGCTCAAATCCCCGCGCTTTTGAAGAAGGGATATGTTGGCGTAAAAGTTTATATTCACAAGAAGGAGGAAGAAAATGTTAGAGCCTAAGAAAAGAAAATTTAGAAAAGATTTTCGAGGGAGAAGAAAAGGGAAAGCTAACCGAGGTTCTTCAATTTCTTTTGGAGAATTTGGTTTAAAATGTCTTGGTCGAGGGTGGCTTTCGGCACGACAAATAGAAGCAGCCAGAAGAGCTATTACACATGCTTTAAAAAGAGGAGGAAAAGTATGGATAAGAGTTTTTCCTGATAAACCAGTTTCGTCAAGACCAGCAGGACAAAGAATGGGTGGAGGAAAAGGAGACATTGATCGTTATGTGGTCGTTGTTAAGCCGGGAAGAATTATATTTGAGATAGCAGGAGTAACAGAAGAATTGGCAAAGGTAGCTTTTAAAAGAGCTGCGGCAAAACTACCTTTTAAGGTAAAGTTTGTACGAAGAGAGGTATAAATATGAAAAAGAAAGAATTAAAAGAGATAAGAAGTAAAAAGATTATTGAGCTTGATAAACTCGTGGCTAAAAAGAAGCAAGAGAGTATAATAGCAAGCGCTAAAATGAAGACAGGACAAGAGAAGAAAATAAAGAAAGTTAAAAATCTAAAACACGAAATTGCTCAAATAATGACAATAATTAGAGAGAAGCAAATTCTGGAAAAGAAAGAGAAAAAGGAAGTTAAAAAAACAACTTCTAAGAAAGAGGAAACAAAATGAAAATATTTATAGGAAAAGTAATATCAACAAAAATGAACAAAACAGCAACTGTTTCGGTTGAGCGTGTCGTGGTTCACCCAATGTACAAAAAGAGATTTAAGAGAAATAAAAAATATCATGTTCATGATGAGGTTGGTGTTAAAGTTGGAGACACAGTGTCATTTGTTGCTTGTAAGCCAATAAGCAAGCTAAAAAAATGGAAGATTATTGAAACCGCTAGTAAGAAAAAGGAAGTCAAGAAACCAACTGCTAAGAAGGGGAAAACAAAATGATTCAAATGCGTAGCATATTAAAACCTGCCGATAATTCGGGCGCCAAGAAATTGGCTGTGATTGGAATTTCTCACCGAATTGGTAAAGTGGCAACGATTGGACATGTTGTAACTTGTATAGTTCATGAAGCTGATCCCAATGGAGCCGTTACTAATAGGGAAAAAGTAAAAGTTCTCATTGTTAGAACCAGAAAAGAAATAGGAAGAAAAGACGGTAGTTATATCAGGTTTGATGACAATGCAGGTGTAGTTATCGACAAAAACGGTTTACCAAAAGGAACAAGAATATTGGGACCGATTGCTAGAGAAATAAAAGAAATTGGTTATAACAAAATAGCATCTTTAGCGAGGGAGGTAGTCTAAATGTTGAAATTTAAAGTTGGGGACAATGTTAAGATTACAGCTGGAAAAGACAAAGGAAGAGAAGGAAAGATTGAAAAGATATTTTCAAAAGAGTCGAAAGCTTTGATTCCAGGAGTAAATATTTACAAGAAGCATGTAAAAGGGCAACAGGATCAAAAGGGGGGTATTTTTGAAATTCCTAGACCTTTGAATTTTGCCAAAATTGCGTTAGTTTGCCCGAAGTGCAAAAAAGTAACGCGTGTTGGTTTTAAAATAGTTGAAAAGAATAAATCTAGAGTTTGCAAGAAATGCAAAAAGGAAATAGATACAAAGTAAAATGTCACACGTAAACCTAAAAGAAAAATACGAAACAGAAATCTCTAAGCAATTAGAGAAAGAATTAAGTATTAAAAACAAAATGGCCATTCCTAGAGTAGAAAAGGTCGTTGTTAATATGGGAATCGGAGACTTAGTTAAAAATAAAGAAGGAACAAAAGCAATAAAGGCTGATTTAGCAATGATTATTGGACAAAAGCCTTCCGTTCGAGCAGCCAAAATATCTGTGGCAGGTTTTAATGTCAGAGAAGGGATGCCGGTAGGTTTAGCAGCAACATTAAGAGGTCAAAGAATGTATGATTTCTTAGAGAGGCTTTTTACAATTGTTCTTCCCAGATTAAGAGATTTTCGAGGATTGTCACAAAAAAGCTTTGATGGAAGTGGTAATTACACGATGGGCATTGTTGAGCACACGGTTTTTCCTGAAATTGATATAAATAAATCAGGTGCGCCACGAGGACTTGAAATAACAATTGTCACAAACACACAAGATATGGAAGAATCTAAAAAATTACTTATTTTAATGGGTATGCCGCTTGAAAAAGGAGAGGAGTCTGAAAAGTAATTATACTTACAGAAAAATATGGCTAAAACATCAAAAATAGAAAGAGAAAAAAAGAAATTAAAATACAAAGTTCGATACAGAAATAGGTGCAGACTTTGTGGAAGACCACGTGGTTATATGAGGAGATTTGGTCTTTGCAGATTGTGTTTCCGAGAACAAGCTCACAAGGGAAACCTGCCAGGAGTAAGAAAGGCAAGCTGGTAAAATGACAAACATTAATTATTCAATCGGAGATTTTTTAATCAGAATTAAGAACGCAACTCTTGCAAGGAAAAAAGAGTTTGAGGTTGATAATACAAAACTTATTGAAAGTGTTGCTGGTGTATTGAAAAAGGTGGGAATTTTAACAGAAGTTAAGAAAAAAGAAGGAAAATTAATAATAAAACCGGCATACAGGAAAAAAGAGCCAGTCCTTATGGATTTAAAGCTAGTATCTAGGCCTGGGCTAAGGATTTATATGAGCGCAGATGAGTTAGCCGCCGAAAGAGGACCGCATTTTTTCATCTTGTCGACCTCAAAAGGAGCCATGACTTCTTTTGACGCAATTAAGAAACGAATAGGTGGAGAAGTAATTGTAAAAATTTGGTAAATATGAGCAGAATAGGAAAACTACCAGTAACAATACCAGAAACAGTTGAAGTATCCGCTTCAAACGGGGTGATTATTGTTAAGGGCCCAAAAGGGGAACTCAAACGAGAATTTCCTCGAGACATCAAGATTGAACTTAAAGAAAATGAAGTGTTGGTTGCACCAAAAGGGGAAAGCAAAACGGCAAGAGCCATGCACGGTACATGGAGAGCCCTAATTGCCAATATGGTAAAAGGTGTATTAGAGGGCTGGTCCAAACAACTAGAACTTGTTGGAACAGGATACCGAGCAGAAGGATCAGAGAATAATTTAGTTTTGGCGATTGGCTATTCGCATCCAGTAGAGATGAAAGCACCAGAAGGAATCAAATTTAACATACAAAAAACATTAATTACTATTGAAGGAATAGATAAAGAGTTGGTTGGCCAAGTAGCCGCCAAGATTCGAGATATAAGACCACCCGAGCCATATAAAGGTAAAGGGATAAAATATATAGACGAAGTCGTAAGAAGGAAGCCTGGTAAGGCTGCGAAGGCACAGGGAGCAGCTGCATAATCAAATGAAAAACTATAAACAAAGAACACAAAGAAAGAAAAGAATGAGAAGAAGAATACTTATTTCTAACGAGCGACCAAGATTAACAGTCTTTAGGTCAAATAAGTACGTATACGCTCAAATTATTGACGACAGTAAGGGAAAAACAATTGTGGCCTACTCAAGCCAGGATTTACCAAAGACAAAGACAGCTAAAAGCGGAATAGAAATTGCGGGAATGGTGGGAGAAGCATTGGCTAAAAAGGCTGTGGCAAAGAAGATAAAGAAAGTAATTTTTGATAGGGGAGGGTATAAATATCATGGGAAAGTTAAAGCGATTGCAGAAGGAGCAAGAAAGGGAGGCTTAGAATTTTAATATGCAAAATAACTACAACAATCAGGTAAGGGAATTTGAAGAGACAGTTGTTCAAATAAATAGAATTTCTAAAAAAACAAAAGGTGGAAATCAAATGAGGTTTTCAGCATTGGTAGTAGTAGGAGACAGGAAGGGAAAGGTGGGAGCAGGATTTGCTAAAGCACCTGATGTAAGAAATGCGATTAGAAAAGCATTCTCTTCGGCTAAGAAAAAAATGAAGAAAGTGGCTCTTTCTGGAACGACTATCCCCTACTCTGTCACAGAAAAATTTTCTGCAGCAAAAGTTATTCTTAAACCAGCCCCGGCTGGTTCAGGTATTATTGCTGGAGGACCAATGAGGGTTGTTTTAGAAGCAGCTGGAATTAAGGATGCTGTTGGAAAAATATTGGGTACTAAAAATAAAATATCAAATGTTCACGCAACCTTGAAGGCTTTAGATACGATAACAAAATTGAGTGAAAGAAAAACTTATAGAAAATAACAATGACAACAAAACTAGAAAAAACAGTAACTAAAAGAAAAAAGAGAGTCGGAAGAGGATATGGCAGTGGTAAGGGTGGCCACACATCCGGACGTGGACAAAAGGGACAAAAATCAAGGAGTCATATCGGTATTCTTTTTGAGGGTATTAAGGTAAAAAAGTCTTTAATCAAGAGAATTCCGCTTAGAAGGGGAAAAGGAAAGTTTAAGGCAGGAAAGAAGCCCTTAATAGTGAATTTAGCCTATTTAAACGTGCTTCCAGCAGGAACAAAGGTTACTATAGAAAACCTCGCTAAAAACGGTGTGGTGAAGCGAGAAGATGCCTTAAGATACGGAGTAAAGATACTTGGGAACGGAAAATTAGAGAAAAAACTAACAATCGCCTTACCTATTTCAAAATCCGCAATTAAAATTGTGGAGAAAGCAGGTGGTAAGGTCATTAAGGAAAAAGAGGAATAAATGCTTGAACCAATTGCCCGATTTTTTACAAAAGCCTTAAAGTCAGCAGACATTCGGCGCAAACTTCTTATTACGCTCGCCATTCTTATTGCCTATCGTCTTGCCGCTCATATACCGGCAGCTGGAATTGACAGAAACTCCTTGCAAGCCTTGTTTTCAGGTAGCCAACTTCTTTCTCTTCTAGATGTCTTTTCAGGTGGAACTCTTGCAAACTTTTCAATTATGGCTTTAGGTCTTGGGCCTTATATTAATGCCTCAATTATTTTCCAGCTTTTGACTTTTGTGATTCCATCACTTGAGGAACTATCAAAAGAGGGAGAATATGGACAGGAAAAGATTAATAGATATACAAGGTTAGTAGCTGTTCCTTTAGCAGGAGTACAGTCTTTTGCCATGTACGCTTTATTGAAGGGGCAGGGCATAATTGGCACTCTTCCTCCAATTAATCTTATTGCTCTTGTATTGACGATGACTGCAGGAACTGTTTTTGCTGTTTGGTTGGGTGAACTAATTACCGAATATGGAATAAGCAATGGAATTTCCTTTTTGATTTTTGCTGGAATTGTGGCAAGACTACCAGTAACACTGGGACAGACAGCTTCGGTATACAGTTCAGCTGATTTGTTCAAAATGCTAATTTTCCTAGCTGCGTCAATAATAATTGTTGGCTTAATTGTCTTTATGAATGAGGCAACAAGGCAAATTCCAATTAGTTATGCTAGGCGTGTAAATAAAGCGTCAGCCTCTTCTTCGTATCTCCCCCTTAGGCTTAACCAGGCCGGAGTAATTCCGATCATCTTTGCTGTTTCTTTAGTGTTATTGCCTTCATTATTGAGTCAGGGTTTAAGTGGGTCAAGCAATCCCCAACTTGCTCAGTTCGCTACGCGACTATCTCAGGCATTTAACCCACAAACTCTTCTTTATAATATCTTTTACTTTTTACTTGTTTTTGGATTTACATATTTTTATACAGCAATTGTATTCAGTCCCGAAAAGATTTCTGAAAATTTACAAAAAAATGGAGGATTTATTCCTGGTATTAGACCTGGATCTCAGACGACTAAATATCTTTCTGGAGTTTTAAGTAAGATTACTTTGGTGGGTGCCACCTTTTTGGGCTTGATTGCTGTTTTGCCTTCCTTCTTCCAAAATGCTGTTGGTGTTGCCAATTTGGCAATAGGTGGTACAGGAATATTAATTATTGTTTCTGTCGTTTTAGAATTTACACGCGAGATCGAATCTCAATTAGTTATGAAAAGATATGAAGGGTTTTTAAGATGAACATATTAGTAATGGGGGCACTGGGCTCGGGTAAGGGAACTCAGGCAAGAATTATTGCCAAAAAGTTAAACTTATTTTATTTCGAAGCAGGTAAGTTTCTTCGAAATCTTGCCAAAACGAATGCCGCTATTGACGAAAGAATAAACAAACGAGGAGAGCTTCTCCCCGATGACGAAATGTTTTCTCTTTTAACAACCCACCTAGAAAAGGAAAATCCTTCCAGGGAGAATTTGTTACTAGAGGGGTATCCCCGCTCGATTAAGCAATATGAGATGTTGAAGGAATGGTTGGCAGAAAAATCAGTAGAAATAGATAGTGTGATTTTTCTAGAAATTAGCGAAAAAGAAATTTTAAAAAGAACTTCATCGCGAAGAGTAGATAAAGAGTCAGGAAAAATATATAACTTGGTGACGAACCCTCCAGGTTCAGAGATTGACATAAATAATTTATATCAACGACCTGATGACAAACCCGAAGCAATCAAAAAAAGACTGGGTTGGTTTAAAGAAAGCGTTTTGCCTTTGATTGAAGTTTTTGAAAAAGAGGGGGTTTTAGAAAAAATTGATGGAGAGCGCCCAATCAAAGTAATAACAGAAGATATTTTAACTAAACTAGAAAGAATTAATAAAACAAATGAATAAAACAATCACTATTAAAACCGATTCCGATATGAAAAAAATGAAAGAAGGCGGAGAAAAGCTTGCAAGAGTGAAGAAGGTTTTGGCGGATAAGACAAAAGTAGGAGTTAATGCGGCGGAAATAGAGGAGCTTGCCTGCGAACTTATTAAAAAAGAAGGCGGTAAACCTTCTTTTAAAATGGTGCCTAGTTATCATTGGGCAACTTGCGTGAATGTTAATGAGGGAATTGTACACGGAATTCCTAAAAAAAGTCTTGTTTTCAAAAAAGGAGATATTGTGAGTATTGATTTAGGTATTTTCTATAAGGGATTTCACAATGATACTTCAATTTCCGTAGCTATTTCGCCATCAAAAGAAACAGAGAAATTTATGAAAGCTGGGGAAAAAGCCCTAGAGAAAGCTATTGCCCAAGCTATTCAGGGAAATAGAATATATGATATTTCAAAGGCAATGGAAGATACCCTTAAAGACAATAACCTTGAGCCTATGAGGACTCTAGTTGGGCATGGAATAGGGAGAGAGTTACATGAATACCCACAAATCCCCTGCTTTGTTTCGACGAAGAGAGAAAATACGCCACTAATACCTGAAGGAGCCACGTTTGCGATTGAGGTAATGTACACAATAGGCTCGCCTGAGATCGAAATAGAGGAAGATGGTTGGACAATCAAGGTCAAGAGTGATAAAATATCTGGACTTTTCGAAGAGACCGTCGCTATCTCAAGCAACGGTCCTATTGTTTTGACGAAAATCAATTAATTAAGCAAGAAACGGCACTTATGACAAAAGAAGAGACAGTTCAAATCAATGGAGTAGTAACAGAAGCATTGCCAAACACAATGTTTAGAGTTGACCTTGTTGATGAAAGGAAAGTATTAACGACCTTAAAGGGAAAAATGAGAAGAAGGTATGTTAGAATTTTCCCTGGAGACAAAGTAAAAGTAGAAATGACACGCTACGACAAAGAACGAGGAAGAATCGTCTACAAATATTAGGTTTATAGTTTAATTTTAATAAAAAATAAAAATGAAAGTTAATTCGTCAATAAAAAAAAGATGCAGAAATTGCAAGATAGTTAGACGTAAGGGTGTCCTTTATGTTATTTGCAGTAATCCTAGGCATAAACAACGCCAAGGGTAATAAATTTATAAAAATAAAAAATGGCTAGAATATCAGGAGTAGAACTAGAAGACAAATTAAAGGTAGACTATGCATTGACTAAAATCAAAGGCATAGGTTGGGCTTTGTCTACAAAGATATTAGATTCTCTAAAAATTGATCATACAAAAAAAGTTAAAGATCTAACTTCTGAAGAAATAACCAAGATTGTTTCTAAGATGGAAAAGCATCCCACAGAGGGTGATTTAATGAGAAAGGTAAGAGAGGACATTGCAAGATTGAGAGCAACAGGTTGTTACAAAGGAGTTAGGCACGCAAGAGGCTTGCCAGTTAGAGGGCAAAGAACAAAAACAAATGCAAGAACTAAAAGAGGAAAGAGAAAAACAGTAGGAGCATTTAAGAAAGAGGAACTTTCTAAGACACAACCAAAACAAGCGGAGGGTAAATAATGGCAGCAAAAAAAAGAACAGTAAGTTCAGGAAAAATCTACATAGCAGCGTCTTTCAACAACACCTTAATAACGGTGACTGATGAAAATGGTGGAGTAATATGTTGGGGATCAGCTGGAGCCGCGGGTTTTAAAGGAACAAGAAAGTCTACCCCTTATGCGGCAACGACAGCTGTTGAAAAAGTAATAAATGAAGCCAAGGAAAAGTATGATTTAAAAGAAGTTGAAATTTATGTAAAAGGACCAGGACCAGGACGAGATGCGGCACTAAGAGCTATAAAGGCAGCGAAAATTAGAATTTCTTTAATCGCTGATATTACTCCTATTCCGCATAATGGACCAAGGCAGAAAAAGAAAAGGAGAGTATAAAAAATGGCAAGATATACAGGACCAAAAGACAGGCTAAGCAGGAGTGAGGGATTTGACCTTTTTGGAAAAGGGGCTAAACTTACACGTCTGGCTATACCCCCCGGGGTACACGGGCCTAAAGGATCAAGAAGAAGACCTTCTCGATACAGATTGCAATTAAGAGAAAAACAAAAGGTAAGAAGACTATACGGAGTAATGGAAAAACAATTTAAGGGATATATTGAAAAATCCTTAAAGTCTAGAGGAAACTCAGCCGAAGTTCTTTTGTCTCTTTTAGAGCGAAGACTAGACAATGTTGTTTTTAGATTGCATTTTGCGCCAACGAGACCAGCCGCAAGGCAGCTAGTTTCTCATAGGCAAGTATTAATTGATGGCAAGAAGGTAAACATCCCTTCTTATCAAGTAAAACCGGGCGAAATAATTACATTGACACCAACAGCAATGGAAATTCCAGCTATTAAAAAATTACTAGAAACAAAAAAATTAAGCATACCTGACTGGCTTGCTAGAAAAGCAATAGTCGGAAAGGTCAAAAGATTGCCAGTAGTAGACGATATTTCTGAGCCGATTTCGACTCAGGATATCATTGAGTTCTACTCAAGATAGTGGGAGGTGATTATAGTGAATGAACTAATATTTGAAATAAAAAAAGAAGGAAAAAAAGATAATTACGGAAAATTTATAATTTCCCCTTTGGCTCGAGGGTATGGAAATACCTTGGGTAATTCATTGCGAAGAGTGTTATTAACTGATCTTCCAGGAGCAGCGATTACGTCTGTTCGAATAAATGGTGTAAAACATCAGTTTTCAACTCTAAAAGGAATGAAGCAAGATATAGTTGAATTTATACTTAATCTTAAAAAGGTGAGATTTGCTTACGATTCAGATAAGGTTGTTAATGCCACACTTTCAGTAAAAGGACCAGGTGAAGTAAAAGCAAAAGACATAAAAGTCCCAGCAAACATTCGAGTGGCCAATCCAGAACTAGTTTTAGCTCTTCTAAACAAAGGTACAAAACTTGATGTCAAAATAAAAATAGAATCAGGAATAGGTTACCAAGCTGTAGATGAGTCAAGTAAAACTGGAATTGGGTTAATTCCATTAGATGCTTCATTTTCTCCTGTTTTGAGAGTTAACTACAAAATTGAAGAAACGCGTGTAGGTAGATTTACAAATTATGACAAATTGATTTTAGAGATTTGGACTGATGGAACAATGAATCCTACTGATGCTTTGAAGAAAGCTTCAAAAATATTAATAGCGTACTTTAATCAAATAGTAACTCCAAGAAAGGTAAAGAAAGAAGTGGAAAAAGTAGACGACGGATTAGGAGCAGTAGGAAATCTTTCAGTTGAAGAAATTGCCCTACCAACGAGAGTGGCAAACGCCCTCGTAAAGGCAGGTTTTGAAACGGTTGAAGCTTTAGTTAAGGCAAAAAGAGCAGATTTAGTCAAAGTAAGAAATCTTGGAGAGAAATCTATAAAGATTATTGACGCAGCTCTAGCCGAAAAAAACGTAAGGCTGGAAATGTAAACCGTTTGGGAGAATTTCAAAATGAAAAAAAGAGTATATGGTCGTAAATTGTCTCGAGAGAGAGACACTAGACGAGCGCTTTTCAGAGCATTGATAAGAGCGCTGGTTAAATATGACAAAATAACAACAACTAAAGCAAAAGCAAAAGCCATTCAAGGTGATGTGGATAAATTGGTAAATTTAGCCAAAAATAGCTCAGTTCAATCACAGCGACGTTTGTTTGCTTCTTTAGGAAACGACAAAATAACAACAAAAGCTCTTGCGGGAAGAATTGCTCCTGCGTTTGGAGAAAGAAAGGGTGGGTATACAAGAATAATTAATCTTCCCAGAAGAAGAGGAGATGCGGCTGAAATAGTAAGAATCGAATGGGTAAAACCAATTCCTGTAAAGGAAGAAAAAAAGGAAGTAACCAAAACTAAAACGAAAACAAAGAAAACAACAGCAAGTAAAAAGAAAGAAACTGTTAAAAAAACTAAAACAACAGCAAAAACTAGCAAAAAGAAATGAAAACCTATCAACCAAAACATAAGGACATAGCAAGAGATTGGCACATGATTGATGCTGATGATGAAATATTAGGTAGAATGTCTACAAAAATTACAACCCTATTGATGGGCAAACATAAACCTACATACTCAAACCACATGGACATGGGTGATTATGTCGTAGTTGTTAATGCTCAAAAAGTAAAAGTAACAGGCAAGAAAAGAGAGCAAAAGGTTTACAGAAATCATTCAGGATACCCTGGTGGTTTTAAGGAAGTATCTTTTGAGAAAATGATAACAGAACATCCAGAACGCGTAATTGAACTTGCAGTTTCAAGAATGTTGCCAAATAATAGACTGAGACAAAAAAGAATGAGAAGGTTAAAAGTATATGCGGGGGCAAAGCATGAATTTAACAGCAAGTTTGAAACAGAAAAGAAAGAAAAATAAATGCCAAAAAAGAAAAAAATAGATTACACATATGCAGTCGGACGAAGAAGGACTGCCTCAGCTAGAGTAAGACTCTTTAAAGGAAAGGGTAAAAGTATAGTTAATGACACCCCAATAGAAAAATATTTCCCAGGTGCAATATATAAGAATGCTTACACAAAGCCTTTTGAATTAACTGAAACCTTAGGTAAATATTATGTAACAGTCAGAGTGGTTGGCGGAGGAAGCAAGGGGCAACTTGGTGCCACTGTTCACGGGATTGCACGAGCTTTGTCAAAACTAGACACAGAAACATTAAGACCTCCTCTCAAGAAGGCAGGGCTTTTAACTAGGGATCCAAGAAAAAGAGAGCGCCGAAAAGTTGGTATGGGTGGAAAAGCGAGAAGAAAAAGACAGTCTCCAAAGAGATAGATAGAATTAAACTTATTTTAAATTTAAGAAAGTCTCTCAATGCTTCCTAGAACATCAACAGGAAAAGTACTTTATTGTTTTTGTATGATACAGGCACCAGCAAGCAGCTCAAACTTCATACGTAATTATACCTCTCTGGTCTAGTCCAAGGCTATGATATAATTCCATCTATGTCCAGTAAGGCAAAAATAATTCTTCCAAAAGGCACAAAAATACCTGACCATGTTGCTATTATTCCTGACGGGAATCGTCGTTGGGCGAGAGCGAGAGGAATGCATACATTGAAGGGACATAAAGCTGGATTTGATAGGGCTGTCGAAATTGGTCGTGTAGCTAGGGAGTGGGGAATTCACACAGTGACGCTTTGGGGTTTTTCAACTGAAAACTGGGACAGAACAAAAGAAGAAATAAGTTATCTGATGAAACTTTATGAGAAGTTGATAGATGACTATTTAAAAGAAGCAAAAGAAAACAAAGTAAGAATCATTCATTTGGGTAGAAAAGACAGGCTTCCCAAAATTCTTATTAAGAAAATAGCTGAAGCAGAAAAAGAAACAAAAAATAACAAAAAATTCATCATGAATATTGCCTTAGATTATGGTGGGCATGACGACATCATGCGTGCAATACAAGGAATAATTAAAGACAATGTAAAAGTAGAAAACGTTAACAAGAAACTTATTGAGAAGTATCTGGACACAAAAGGACAGCCATATCCATACGTTGATTTAATGATTAGGACTTCGGGAGAACAGAGAACAAGTGGTTTCTTGCTTTGGCAATCTGAATACAATGAATTTTATTGGGAAAATGATCATTTTCCTGGATTCACACCTGAAAAATTTAAAGAAGCAATCTTGGATTATTCAAGAAGAAGAAGGAGATTTGGAGGGAATGATGCAATTGAGCATGTAGATTTCAGACCAGAAGTTACTGCAAATTTGGAACTTGCTTGGTGGAGATTGAGAAATATACCGGAAGGAACACGATTTAGGGAGTATGCAGTCAAACACTTAAGAGAGCAATATGGTCTTTCCAAATCATTAGCAAAAGAGGGTGCCAAATATATGGCCAAAGCTCTAGTTCACCGGAAAGAGGGTAATTGGGAAAAAGCACAAAAACCACTGAGAGATTTTTACAAATTAATAAAAAGCGAATTAAAGTTAGCTTTTGAACCAGCTCTTGCTGCTTCCCTAGAGGTTAAATTATGGAGAGAGATGGGTAATAAAGAAAGCATTGAGGCAGCTAGCGATGTGGAAGAAATAACCAAAGAATTTTATGCTGAGGTGTATAGAATTTCTCTTTTTCAGGCTGCCAAGGCAGCTCATTTGAGAGTGATGGCGAAAGTTGAAAGAAATCTTGCCGAAAAAGGATTGGGAGAAAAGCATTGGGACAGAGCAGAAGATTATCTAGAGAAGTTTTATGCGGCCCTTAAAGAACGCGTTGCTTAATTTCTTGTCGGAGAGCCGAGAATCGAACTCGGGCCGAACGGCCCCCAGCCGCTCATTCTACCACTAAACTACTCTCCGGAATCGCTATATTCTAACATATAATAGATTTGCGTTTTATTTGGGAGTATGATAAAAAAATACAATGGCAAGAAAAAAGAGAAAAGAAGTCAAGAAAGCCGAAAGGAAAGAGGGAGCCTCACAAAAGCTTCAAGCGGTTAAAATTGCCATGGATCAAATTGAAAAACAATACGGTAAAGGCTCCATAATGAGATTAGGAGGAAATGCGGAAGATAGATTAAAGGTTGCTGTTATTCCCACAGGATCAATTGCTGTTGATATAGCCCTAGGTGTTGGTGGTTTACCAAAAGGTAGGATAGTTGAAATTTATGGACCGGAAGCATCCGGAAAAACAAGCTTGGCGCTACATGTTATTGCTGAGGCACAAAAACATGGTGGGCAAGTTGCCTTTGTTGATGCTGAGCACGGATTAGATCCCGCTCGCGCGGAAACAATAGGTGTTAACTTAGATGATCTTTTAATGTCTCAACCAGACACTGGTGAACAGGCATTAGAAATTACAGAAACATTAATTCGCTCTGGTGCATTAGATGTTATTGTGGTGGATTCAGTAGCCGCATTGGTGCCAAGAGCAGAACTTGAGGGAGAAATGGGAGACGCAGTGATGGGATTGCAGGCCCGTCTTATGAGTCAGGCTTTAAGGAAGTTAACGGGAGCAATATCGAAGTCTAAAACAATTCTAATTTTTACAAATCAAATAAGGCAAAAAATTGGTATTATGTTTGGGAATCCTGAAACCACTCCTGGAGGACTTGCGCTTAAATTTTATTCTTCTGTGAGAATAGATTTACGTAGAATAGAAGTTTTAAAAGATGGAGACTTGGTAATTGGCTCAAGACATCGCGCCAGAATAGTCAAAAATAAAGTAGCTCCCCCATTAAGAGTTGCTGAATTTGATATTATGAACGACGAAGGAATTTCTAAGTCAGGTGGATTATTGGATGTTGCTGTAGATCTGGGATTAATTAATAAAAGTGGATCTTTCTTTAATTATGATGGAAAAGTAATTGCTCAAGGAAGAGAGGGAACAAAGAAGGCTATTAAAGAGAACAAGAAGTTCGCAGCTGAGCTTGAGAAGAAAATAAGAGAGATTGTTGCCTCTGGTAAAAAAATCCCCACGGAAATAGGAGAAGAAAAAGGCGAATAACTTCGTGCCGATAATCACAGACCTCAAACCTCAAAGAAACAAGAAAAGAGTAAATGTTTACCTAGACGATAAGTTTTCTTTTGGTATTGATCTAGAAAATTTGTTGAGATACAACCTCAAAATAGGCAATGAATATTCAGAAACAGATATCAAAGAACTTATCAAAAAAGCCGAATTTCAAAAAACTTATGACAAGATTGTTAGATATGCAACGTTAAGACCAAGAAGTAGGCGAGAGATTGAAATGTGGCTTAGAAAATATAGGGTACACGAAAGTATTCACGATGAGTTGTTTAATAAATTAAAGCGATTGGAATTACTAGATGATACGAAATTTGCTTCATGGTGGGTTGATCAGCGAATGTCCTTCCGACCACGAGGAAAAAGGGCTTTAATGGCAGAATTGAGGCAAAAAGGAGTAAAACAAGAAACAATAAAAGAGGTATTGGAGGTAACAGACATAGATGAAACAAAGGTGGCCAAAGACTTAATAAAAAAATATCAATACAAATGGGAAAGATTTCCTAAGGGGGAAAAAAGAAAAAAAATGAGCAGTTATTTAGCCAGAAAAGGATTTGGGTGGGAGATTATTAAGCAGGCTATCTCAGATTGATTAATCTTTCATATAAAGGTAAAATACAAGCAGGAAAAGGAAATATGGCAAAAGGAACCAACATAATTTCTTCTGCAATCAAAATCTTTAAATAAGGTTCTGACTTCTTTTTCCTCTAATTAATTATAAATATGACAAAAGATGATTTAAAAGTTCTCGTTGAAGATTTAAGAAAACAACGTGCTTCTTTAGAAAAGAAAGAAAAAATAATCAAAGAACGAAGTGAGGAATTAACTACTCGCCTCGAAAGAGCTTCTAAGACAACCGTCGAAGAAGCAAAGAAAGTTCTTCTAGATGAAGTTCAGCGAGATATTGCTTCTGACGTGGCCAAGAAAATCAGAACAGCCGAAGAAAGAGTTAAGCTGGAGTCTCAAGCCAAAGCGGCTGAGATACTTGCTGACGCAATGAAGCATGGCGCCACGGATTACGTAGCTGAATATACAGTATCAACCGTTTACGTGCCAAATGAAGAGGTTAAGGGAAGGATTATAGGTAAAGAGGGAAGAAATATTCGAGCTTTTGAACGAGCTACTGGTGTAGAGATAGAGTTAGATGATTCTAATGAAATCAAGCTATCTTCTTTCGACTCCATAAGGAGAGAGGTCGGCAGGCGATCACTGGAGCGTCTTATTAAAGATGCGAGAATACAACCCTCAAGAATTGAAGAAGTAGTAAAACAAGTCCAAGAACAAATGGAACAAGTATTACTTGAAGAAGGAAAAACAATTGCTGAAAAATGTGGTGTCTTTAATTTTCCTGTGGAAATCCTAAATCTTATTGGTCGATTTAAATTTAGGACTTCTTATGGTCAAAATTTAGGAATACACACAATTGAAGAAACAAAAATAGGTATATCGATCGCTAATGAATTAGGTATTAACGTTGAAACAGTAAGAATGGGTTGCTTGCTTCATGATATAGGTAAGGTAATAACAGAAGAAGAAGGAACGCACGTTGAAGTTGGTGTTTCAGCACTAAAGAAACACGGATTTTCTAAAGAAGTAATTGCAACCGTCGCTGAACATCACGAAGATAAGCCGTTTTCTTCAATAGAGTCTGTAGTAGTTTGGATAGCAGATGCAATTTCCGGATCTCGACCCGGTGCTCGTTATGAACCACACGAGACCTATGTTAAAAGAATGAGTAAGATAGAAGAAATTGCCGGCAGCTTTGCTGGAGTGGAAACTGTCTATGCTTTTCAAGCCGGAAGAGATGTTCGCGTAATTGTTAACCCAGAAGAAGTTGACGATGATAAATTAACAGTTTTATCTAGAGAGATTGCCAAAAGATTAGAAAAAGAAGCAGAATATGCTGGACAAATTAAAGTGACAGCTATCAGAGAATTAAGAGTTTCTGAGACAACAGCCGCAAAATAAGATTTAAGCAGTAAGAAATCCCCAAATAAATATGCAAGAAAAAGGTGAACCCTTAGAATATCCCAAAGACTTGACATTATTGGGTACTTACACTATTCTTTGAATCGTAAAATGACAAAGCGACAATTAATTGATCTTGTTGCCAGAAAAGCGCATCTAACCAAAAGAGGTGCCAACGAAGCGGTTGATGTATTTCTTAATGAAATAGGTCGCGTTCTTTCCAAGGGTGAGAAAGTAGTTCTTTCTGGTTTTGGAACATTTAGAGTTATTAACATGAAGGGAAAGACAGTTAAAATTCCTGGAACCGAAAAATTAGTAACCATTAAACCCCATCGATCTCCTCGCTTCACTCCAGGCAAGAAACTTAAGAGACAAGTGCTGCGCTAAAAATTAAGCAATAGCTTTAAGTAATTCGTGCTCAAATGTTATACTCTGACAAGATGGATAAGGCAATAATCGTTGATCATTTAGTTAAAAACTTCGAAGTGGTAGAAAGAAAGAAAGGGATTACTGGTGTAATTTCTTCATTCGTGTCACCCAAGAAGAAAACAGTAAGAGCATTAAGAGAAATTTCTTTTTCCATAAAACCGGGAGAATTGGTTGCTTTTATTGGCCCAAATGGTGCAGGAAAAACAACAACCTTAAAAGTATTGTCGGGATTGCTTTACCCCACGTCCGGTTTTACCCAAGTATTAGGATTTGATCCTTGGAAAAGAAATCCTAAATTTTTAAAGGATATATCTTTAGTCATGGGTCAAAAAAACCAATTATGGTGGGATTTACCAGCCATTGAAACTTTGGAGCTGAACAAAGCGATATATGAAATTCCTGAAAGGACATACAAAGAATCTTTGAATGAGCTGGTAAACATGCTGGATGTTAAGAAGCTTTTAAATATTCAAGTAAGACGTCTCTCGTTGGGACAAAGAATGAGGTTGGAGTTAGTGGCTGCTTTAATTCACAAACCCAAAATGCTTTTTCTCGATGAACCAACCATCGGACTAGACGTTGTCGCTCAAGCTAGGATGCGGGATTTTATTTTTGAATACAACAAACAGCAAGGAGCAACCATATTATTAACATCGCACAATATGGATGATGTTATTAATTTGGCAAAAAGAGTAATAGTTATTGATAAAGGTAAAATTCTTTTTGATGGAGATTTAAGGGAATTGGTTAGTCGTTACGCAAAGGAAAAAATTATTAAGGTCTATCTTTCGAAAGAATCTGACATTAAACAACTTGAGAAGATAGGTAAGGTAAAAAAAATTGATTTTCCACAAGCTGTTTTGGTTGTACCTCGAGCAACGGCTGCCGCTGCAGCAGCTGAGCTACTTCATCATTTTCCTGTTGCCGACCTTACTATAGAGGAGGAGCCGGTAGACGAAATAATCAGGAAAGTGTTTAGTGGAGAAGTTAAGGTTGCTAAAATGAAATGAAAAAATATTTTTCTATTTTTAAAATTTCCTTTGCCCAAGAATTTGCCTACAGAGTAAATTTTATTATGTGGAGGGTAAGAAATGTTCTTCAGATATTGTTGGTGTTTTTTCTTTGGAGTGCTGTTTATACCAATCCTCAAACAGAACTATTTGGATACAATCGAGAAAAAATATTAACTTACGTTTTTGGAATATTTATTCTTCGTGCTTTAGTTTTGTCTTCGGGGTCTGTTGATATTGCTGGTGAAATCGCTAGAGGAGATTTGACGAATTATTTATTAAAACCGATAAATTACATTAAATATTGGTTTACTCGAGGTATTTCTAGTAAAGTTCTAAATCTAGGTTTTGCCACTGTTGAGATCTTAATTTTATATTTTTTCTTAAAGCCCGAGTTTTTTATCCAAACCAATCCCCTTCAGTTGTTGTTTTTCCTGAGCGCTGTTATTTTAGCTGTGGTGATGTTTTTCAGTCTCTTGGTCTTGGTTAATTTCATAACATTTTGGTTACCAGAAGGAGGATGGGCTTCTCAGTTTTTAATTATCGTTATTTTTACAGAATTTTTATCAGGGGCTGTTTTCCCAATCGATATTTTGCCACAAACAATTCAGAATATTTTATATTCTTTGCCCTTTCCGTATCTTTTATTTTTTCCACTCCAGATATATCTAGGCAAATTATCAACACAAGCGACACTACAGGGTTTGGCTATTTCAGGAATGTGGATGACGGTTTTGATTGTTGCTATGAGAAGGATGTGGGCGAGTGGTATTAAAAAGTATTCTGCTGTCGGTCGATGAAAAAATTTACTTATTATTTTAAAGTTTGGTGGATGATGAGCAAAAATTCATTTCTTACTATGCTTAATCATAGGATTGGCGTTTTTGTTTTTATGACGGGAAAAATACTGAGATTTGTCTTTTTCGGAGTATTTATCTACTTTTTGCTTTCTAAAATAGACACGCTTGCTGGATATTCTTTTCATCAAACACTTTTTTTCTTTTTAACATTTAATTTAATTGATGTTATTTCCCAATTTTTATATCGGGAAGCATATCGATTTAGAGGACTAATTGTTACGGGTAATTTTGATCTTGTTTTAATCAAGCCAATCAATGCTTTATTTCGGTCATTAATGGGAGGAGCAGACATATTAGATTTCTTTACGATTCCTCCGCTAATAGGGATTATTTGCTATGTTGGTATTCAACTTGGTCCAACAACAGGGCAGGTGATTTTATATATACTACTTGTTTTAAATGGTCTTGTAATCGCAACTGCTTTTCATATTGCCGTTTTGTCGATGGGGATTATCACCTTAGAGATAGATCACACAATTATGATTTACAGAGACTTAACAAACTTGGGGAAACTGCCAATAGACATATATAAGCAGCCAATAAAAGGCATTCTTACTTATTTAATTCCAGTAGGAACAATGATTACCCTACCAGCAAAGGTAATCATGGGTTTGGTAACACCAATAAGTATTGCTGCATCATTTGCCCTTGGTGTTTTAATGATAGTACTCTCTCTCAAGTTTTGGAATCTGGCGTTGAAGAAATATACAAGCGCATCTAGTTAGAGATTGTCAGCAACAATAAAAATGAATAAATTACTAGTCATATGTGGCCCAACAGCTACAGGAAAAACTAAGTTAGCATTTCGTTTAGCGAAAGAGTTAACTGTAGGAAAGAAGACCCTTGACCTAGAAGGCGAATTAGTGTCGGCTGATTCAAGACAAGTTTATAAAGGACTAGATATTGGAACAGGTAAAGATATTCCTAAAAATGCGAAATTTAAACTGGCCAAAAACAAGCAAGGTAAAGATTTGGGTGTCTATTACGAGGTGGGTAAAACAAAAATTTGGGGCTGTGATCTTGTTGATCCGAAGCAGGAATTTAGTGTGGCTCACTACGTTAATGTTGTTGACGAAATAATTAAAGATATATGGGCTAGAGACAAGTTGCCGATTTTAGTGGGAGGTACAGGACTATATATAAAGGCAATTGTTGAAGGTATTCCAACAATTGTTATTCCCAAAAATACTCGCTTAAGAAAATCTTTGGAAAAAATGAAAAGGGCGGAGCTTTTTGAAAGACTGGCGAAGATAGATCCCATGAAAGCTGCGGCCATGAACTACTCAGACAAGAGAAATCCAAGAAGATTAGTACGTGCCATTGAGATCGGTCAATGGAAATTAAAAAATGAACTAAAGAAAGATGTTTCAAGGGAAGACCTTTCTGTTCTCACAATTGGATTAAGGACAGACAAAAAGCTATTGGCAGAAAGAATTAGCAAAAGGGTTGATAGTAGAGTCAAAATGGGGTTGGAAAAAGAAATTAAAGGACTTCTTAAGAATGGCGTTACATGGAGACATCAATCAATGAACTCTTTGGGGTATAGGCAATGGAAAGCTTTTCTAGGAAAACACAAAGCTAAAAAATATTCTGTTTTAGAAACAAATAGAGACAGAAAAACAGTTATTGAAAAATGGGAGAGGGAAGAGAATCAGTATTCTAAAAAGCAAATGACTTGGTTTAGGCGTAACAAGAAAATAAATTGGTTTGACATTGCCAAGCGCGGATGGCAAAAAAATGTGGTAAAATTGGCCAAAGAATGGTATAAGAGTGAAGGAGATTTAACTAACAATGCCAAAAAAGATTGAAATTTCACACAAGACAATAATATTTACAATTTTATTTCTAATTATGCTTGCCCTCTTGTATTTTATTAGAGATATTATTTTGCAATTTTTCGTTGCTCTTCTTATTATGACTATCTTGAACCCCCTGGTGGTTAGATTCTCAAAGTTCAAAATTCCCAGAGCTGTTTCGATTATTGTTGTTTACGTTTTAACTCTGGGTATTGTTGGTGTTGTTTTAGCGGGGATAATTCCTCCACTTGTTGATCAAACAACGACCTTTGTAAACAACCTTCCTGAATATATAGAAGACTTAGCCATACCAAACGCAGTTGTTGAGCCAGTCGTTAACCAGCTTTTCTCGACTCTAGGAGAACTACCCACACAGGCGGCCAAAGCAACAATATCTGTTTTTTCGAACTTATTTAATGTCATTCTGGTGTTAATTTTCGCTTTTTATCTTCTTATGTCGAGAGGCAAGCAGGACGAGCAATTAACTATGTATTTTGGTAAAGAGAGAGGTAAAAAAGTAGCTAAAACGATAGACATGCTCGAAATTAAGCTTGGTGGGTGGGCAAGGGGACAATTAACCCTAATGTTCCTTATTGGTTTGATTACATATATAGGATTGAGACTTTTGGGAATTCCCTATGCATTACCATTGGCTATATTGGCTGGGTTTTTTGAAATGATTCCTTATGTCGGTCCCTTAATGGCAGCCATTCCTGCCGTGATTATTGGTTTTAGTATTTCACCATTAATTGGAATCGCAACTACAGCCTTGGCTTTTCTAATTCAGCAGTTTGAAAATTATTTAATTGTTCCAAAGGTGATGGAAAAATCAGTGGGAGTTAGCCCAATCGTTATTTTGCTTGCTTTAGCAATAGGTTTAAGAATTGCTGGTGCTATGGGCGCCTTAATCTCTGTACCTATTTTCATAACGGCACAGGTAATTGTGAAAGAATTTGTAAATTCTAAGTAATCGCCCCAAAATAGAAAAAACACTTCTTTTTTGATATAATGGTCCCACTCTGGAGGAAGGACAATTGCTCTTTACTGCGTAAAGCTATAGAGAGAGGAAAGTCCAGGCTGCAGGAAACAGGGTGCGCAGTGTAAGCTGTGACGGGTAACCGCTAGTCAGAGCCACAGAGACTACGACTCACCCCAATCTGTATAAGAAAGGGGAAGAGGGTGAAAAGAGGCAATCCTCCCCGCAGCAACCTCCGATAGGGACGCCATTAGGTGTTTCCCCGATTCGTCTTTTGACGAAGCGTTCCAAGGTGAGGGCCTAGATAGATAATTGTCTAAAACAGAACCTGGCTTACCACCCTCCAGAGTATAGAGTAACCGACCGCATGGTCGGTTTTTCTATGGCTATTTTATGTGATTTAAAGGTAAT
>Ga0075122_10000140_pt1 | contig 58214 bp, 40 predicted proteins | sample AntAceMetag02UKB_FD_69790 | JGI IMG/M metagenome (GOLD analysis project Ga0075122, IMG submission 69790) | Saline lake microbial communities from Ace Lake, Antarctica - Antarctic Ace Lake Metagenome 02UKB | ecosystem: Environmental > Aquatic > Non-marine Saline and Alkaline > Saline | place... | reverse complement strand
TTCTGATGCCTCGGCCACCGCCACCACCTGAAGATTTAATCATTACGGGATAGCCGATCTCTTCAGAAAAATGGTTTGCTTCTGCAACTGTTGCAACACTGTCGGGACTGCTAGGAATTGTGGGGACTCCTGCTGACTGCATTTTTTTCTTGCCAGCGATCTTATCTCCAGCCAGTTTTAAATTTTCCGGATCAGGACCGATAAAGACGATCCCATTGGTTTCACAGGCCGTGGCAAATTCCTCCTTTTCCGCCAGATAGCCGTAACCGGGATGGATGGCTTCAGCACCGGTTTTTTTAGCGGCAGCGATGATGTTATCAATATTCAGATAACTCTTGGTACTAATCGCTCCACCAATACAAACACTCTCATCGGCTTGTTTGACAGGCATGGATGTTTCATCCGCTTCGGAATAAACAGCCACGCTTTTAATTCCCATCTCCTTGCAGGCACGTATGACCCGAAGCGCGATTTCACCTCTGTTGGCCACTAATATTTTTGAAAACATATCGGGACATCCTTTATTTTGAAATCAGGGCAGGTGTGGTTCCCACAATTTCTCAATTTATTTGTCGTTTTAAATTGTCTCAATGATAAACAGAACTTCATTATCTTTTACAGGGGTTTCACTTTCAACCATAATTTCGACCACTTTGCCGCTGACCCGGGATTTAATTTTCTGAAACACTTTCATGGTTTCCAGCAGCCCCAGCACCTGCTTTTTCTTGACCTCACTCCCCACCTCCACATACGAGGGTTCTTCCGGTGACGGCTGTCGATAAAAAACGCCGGACATAGGGGCAATCACTTCAACTCTTTTACTTTTGTTTTCTGCCATTGATACTCCTTGTTAAATTCCTAACGGTTAAAGATAATTTGAGATCCAAACGATTCGCTTTCAGATCGATTCTATCAAATAAAAAAGCAAAATGTCAGGTTGGCGGATTCCCATGACATTTTGCTCTGGGAGGCAGTTGTTCCACTTTGTTTCTTGTGATTTCCAGGGCTTCAATGATAACCTTGCGGGTATCCTTGGGATCGATAATCTCGTCCACAATCTGCGTCGTATAGGCTTTGGCAACGTCAAAGACGTCCATTTTTTGCCTTGAACGGTTCAAATAGCCCTCAGAGGCGTCTTCCTCGATCCCTTTCCCATACACCTCCCCGTAATCGATTTGGGAAGCCTCAATCGCAAACTGGGCAATGGGCCAGGCGTAACTGAGATCAACCCCCATACCTTTGGCGCCTCCCAAAATGAGACTCCCTGCGTCGGCATATGACTCCCTCAGCGTAATACTTATTTTTGGAATGGTTGCTGTGGTATACATATCCAGAATTTTTCCGTAATGCCGCAACAATCCGATCTTTTCCTGCTCCTCTCCCGGTACAATGGGAGGCGTATCCAGCAGGTTGACCAACGGGATTCCGTAAGCATCCAGTACCTGCAGAAATCGATAGTACTTGTCACAGGAGTTAATTTCCAGGACGCTGCCCGACTCTTTGGGATTACTGGCCACCAGACCGACCACTTCACCGTTGAATCGACAAAAACAGGTGATCAGATTTTTAGCATAGGCATTCTTGATTTCGAAATAGTCGCCATCATCAACCAGGATCTTGATGACGTCATGCATATCATAGGACTGTTCAAACAGATCCGGCACCAGGGATATCAATTCATGGACTTCCCTGGCAGGGTCGTCAGTAGGCGTTCTCGACGGGGGTCTTTCCCGATAGCTGGAGGGCAGATAACTCAGCAAAGTCCGTGTATCCAGGATCGTTTCCTGGTCTGTCGCTCCCACCACATCACAGGTGCCGCTCAAGGTCATATGATAATCCGCGCTGCCCACTTCTTTGTCGAATTTTTCCGATGTTGCGGCTTGTGTCTGTCTGGGGCCACCCAACCACAGACTACCGGTTTCCCTGGAGATCAACAGAAAATCACAAAGAGTCGGCGCATAGGCCTGGCCGGCAATGCAAGGTCCCATCAATGTAGTGATTTGCGGGGCCAATCCGGAACAGCGGGATTGCAATAGAAAATACCAGTCCAGTCCTCCCGGGGAAACATCCTGGTATCCAAGTCTCCCGCCGGATGAATCCAGCAGCGAGACCATCGGCAACCCCAATTTTGTTGACATGTTGATGAGTTGGGCAAATTTTTGAAGGTGCTGCGCCCCTATTGAACCGCCCAGTACTGTGAAATCGCTGGCATAGACACAGATTCGCTGACCATGAACCTTTCCGGTCCCTATCACTGCACCGTCACAGGGAGCATCGGAAGTTCTGCCGTCCATACGCTGTGCGGTTGTGTTGACACAGGAACCGAGTTCCCGAAAAGTTCCCGAATCAAGCAACGTATCGATGCGTTCTCGTGCGGTCATTTTGTTTCTACTGTGCTGTCGTTCAATATGTTTCTCCCCGCCACCGAGTGGATTTTTTGCCTGAATCTCTTTTAACTTTTCTATCGCTTCATTCATTGTTGTCATGTGACTCCCCTATTGATCGTAACTAAGCCGGTTTAATAGATCGTTTTTTATCTGGCAGTATTTCATGTTTGTTTTTAGTTGCTTCCAGAGAGCGGATAATCCTGGAGCGGGTATCCCTTGGATCAAGGGGTTCATCAATCATATAGTAGCTGGTCCAGGTTCTCGAATTCATGACACTAAAATGCTCTTTCAGAACATTGAGGTAGGAATTGTAGACCTCTTCATAATTCCCCTCTTCTTTCGCTTTTGCCAATTCCTTATGAAAAATGGCCTGCACAACGGCATCGGGTCCTGTGGGGGCGAACTCTCCTGTCGGCCAGGCATAAATAAAGTCGGGCCGCATTTTCGAGCACCCCATCACAATATTAGCCCCGCCGTAGGATCGCCGAAGAACAACAGTAATCTTCTGATTGGTCAAATGGGAAAAAGAATGCAGGTTCTTGGCACCGTGTCGAATAATCCCAACCCGTTCCCAGGCATCACCGGGCACATAGGCTGTGGTATCGACCAGATTGATCAACGGAATATTAAAACAGTCCAGAAAGTTGATAAATCGATCGTATTTGTCGGATGAATCAATTTCGAATATGCCACTCATCTCATCCGGATTGTTGGCCACGATGCCAACTACATTACCATCCATCCTGGCAAAACCGGTTACCAGGTGATTGGCAAAATCCTCTTTTAACTCAAAGAATTCGCCGTTATCGATGATAATTTCGATAATCTCATGCATATCATAGGTGTGCCTGGGATCATCCGGCATAATATTAAGCAGCTCTTCATCCCGCCGCTGGGGGTCATCTCCGGTTTCTATGCTATCCGGTTTCTCCCAGCAATTCTGGGGCAGGTAAGCCAGTAATTGTTTTGTTAAATCTATGGCTTCTTCGTCACTTTCAGCGATTAAGTCACATTGACCGGTCTTTTCCATCTGGAAATCGGCCTGACCGGCCTCCTCCGACTCAATATTGCCGCCCAGCCAGAGAAAGCCGGTTTCGCGATTCATAATCAGAAAGTCGGCCAGAGCCGGAATGGAAGCCAAATTCCCGGTACAGGGTCCCAGTAACATCATAATCCTGGGAATAATACCGGAGTAACGACAAAAATTATGAATGAGTCTTGAAATACCATTCAGACCTGAATCTCCATTTTGGATTCCCAGCCGTGAGCCAGCAGAATCAATCATCCCGATGATCGGCATCTGTCTCTGTCCAGCAATTTCAATTAGATCTGCAATTTTCCAGATTGCCTGATCTCCCAACGAACCGGACATCACTGTGAAATCCATGGAAAACAACATAACCGGCTTTTTATTCACTTCAGCAAATCCCATTACAATCCCGTCAGCCGGACTTAATCTGACTTTCCCGTCAAAAGGTTGTCGCATATCCCGGACCAGCGATCCGACCTCATCAAATGTTCCCTTATCGACGAGTCTTTCAATCCTTTCGCGGGCTGTCAGCTTCTCCAGTGAATGTTGAAGGGCAAGTCGTTCCGTTCCCCCAGCATTCACACATTCCTGGCGATTCTTCTCAAGCTTTTCCAGGTATCTGTCCATCCATTTTCCCATGATTTTTCTCCAGTAATATTAACTTAATCGTAACTGTTCACCACTTTTATCGGCCACCGAACGGCGCACTATTTCATGGTCCTTGTTAAAATTGAGCTGTTCCTTGGATTTGATTTTGGAATCGTTACTCATGTCGTTCACTCCTGTTAAAAAGGGAGGGGGCACCCGGGCGGAACGGCCTTTAATATACAGTCAGATGGTTTAAACATGCCGTCGTTTTTGGGTGTGATGGATTCCATACTCATAGCACAAAATATGCCGATTATTATTCGTGCATAATTTCAATGTACTATGTGACATGATGGAAAAATGCAGAAAAATCCTGGGAATTTACACCGTAATTGGTTTTTTGCGATACCATTTATGGTGTCGAAGTGTTAGTGTCGTTTTTGAATAAAACGTTAGCTCTCTGTTTTGAATATAGGCTTGATTTATAACTTTTATTTTGAATTTTCGGTGAAGGGCTAAAAACCATATACGGTTTGTGATCGGCAGAAAGTGTAATAGATAAGCCTTGTCGAAATAATCACTTGGGCAGGATTGCTTTTTTTTGATCCCTTTTTTGAAATGTACTCACGAAAAAGACAATGGACATCAGGGATACATTTTTAAAAGAGACATTGCGGCCGCTAAATGAACATCTTGATTTGGAAACCGCTATACAGTATTGCGTTCAAGCTTTAAGCAACTACATGCCGGCCGAAAGTATGACCATTCAACTACTTGAGCCCTCTTTAAAGTCCAGCAGGTCGGTTGTCTGGTATCATGGAAATTCTGAAGATACCAAAAGCATGAAAAACGGTATCATTGCCCTGCCTCGTGAAACCAGAAAAATGTTGAAGAAATCTCCACTGCCCGATTTCAGAATTATCAATCGACCAGAACTGGATCCGGTTGGCTTGCACTTCAAGGACGTTGCAGGAACCGATTATTCAAATCTGGTCATGTTTTTATTTAAAGAGGGAAAGCGTTTTGGAGTTGTTGTACTGTCTGTAGAGGGACGGGACAGGTACACTGAAAATGATCTTGCTCTTTTTTCTCAGTTACATGAACCATTTACTATGGCTCTGATCAATTATTTGCAGCGCCAGGAGATTGAAAAACTTAAGCAAATACTTGCAGAACAAAGAGATGAAAAAAAACAGGGCATCGCTGTTGAAGATATCGTTGGTCATAAATTCGGATTGCGAAATACCGTCAATCTGGTTCAATTGGTTGCACCATTGGACAGTCCGGTACTAATTTATGGAGAAACCGGTGTTGGGAAGGAACTCATTGCATCTGCAATTCATAATGCTTCCCGGCGAAATGATGGACCCTTAATCAGTGTAAATTGTGGTGCCATTCCGGAAACGGTTGTGGACAGCGAACTGTTCGGTCATGAGAAAGGGGCCTTTACTGGTGCAACAGCTCAAAGGAAAGGGCGCTTTGAACGAGCAAATCATGGAACCATTTTCCTGGACGAAATCGGAGAGTTAAAACCGGATATACAGGTAAAACTGTTACGAGTTCTTCAGAATGGGGAACTCGAACGCGTTGGCGGCTCAGAGCAGATACAAGTCGACGTCAGAATAATTGCCGCCACTCACCGTAATCTGGATAAAATGGTTTCAGAAGGACTTTTTCGAGAGGATCTATTATACCGGATTAATGTCTTTCCTATTATTATCCCCCCTTTGAGAACCAGAAAAAATGATATTTCAGCCCTGGTGGACCACTTTGTTCAAAAAAAATCCAATGAACTTAAAACCTATCCAGTTCCGGCACTGGGAAACAAGGCGATGGATAGATTGATGAACTATCATTGGCCCGGAAATGTGCGGGAACTAGAAAACGTTGTCGAACGGGAATTGATCCTCCATGCCGGTGGTCCATTGACATTTGCGAATTTTTACATGACAGCCATCACTAGAAAGCCGCTCAGTACGGAGACAGTAGAAGAATCGTTTGTTCCACTAGATGATTTTATTAGAGGGTATCTTTTCCAAGTGCTTAAGCGCTCAGCCGGCCAAATCGGTGGTCCAAATGGTGCGGCAAAAATTCTTGGAATTCATTCCAATACACTCAGAAATAAAATGATTCGACTGGGCATCCCATTCAAAAATTCAAAACGGTGATCTGATCAAACCGCTTGTTCATCATTAAACCTATTTATCCAGACAAATGTTCATATTTTCTGCTATCTCCTGTAGCAACTCGATCGCTTCTTCGAATTCGTAGCCACCTATAAAGGAGTCCAGCTTCTTCAGCTTGTGTTGGGCTGGAGACCCGGCCAGGTGAGGTTTTAATGATTCCACAATCTCTGCCGCTTCGGTATCGTCATCTTCCAGAAAAGAGAGCAATTCTTTAAAAATGGGAGTGATGGTTGCCGGGTCCAGTTCCACATCCCGGGGATGTGACTCTGTGCAGCCGGCTGTTCCGCTGTCTAGAGACGCAATGGAGGCGAATACCAGAACCAGAGCCTCTTTTGTCTTTTCCAGGATAGATTCAGGGACTGACTTTTCATGTTCTTTGATACCCTCCTCCAGATCTTTGGCTTGTTCATGAAGATTCATGGCCCCAATATTCCCGGAAACCCCTTTCAATGTATGAGCCAGGCGGGTTGCCAGCTCGATATCATTTTTTTGCAATGAGTCACGGAGCTGTTCGATGGCATCGGCCTGATTCTGGCTGAATTTTTTCAGGAGGGAACGATAACTTTTGGTATTCCCGCCAACTCTCGCTAATCCCGTCTTTGTGTCCAGGCCCGGCAGGTTTTGAGGGATCTTTTGAGTATCTTCCGCAGAGGAGGTTGCCCGGTTTTTGAAACTCTCCGGCAACTCTCTTTCATCTGGCTCAATATACTCAAGCAGGCTCGAGAAGAGTAATTTTGGCTCAATAGGTTTGGGCACATGGTCGTTCATGCCTGCTGCCATGGCTTCTTCCCGGTCACTGGTCATGGCGCTGGCTGTCATGGCCAGGATGGGAAGGTCTTCGATTTGATGGTTCTTCCTGATTTCTCTGGTGGACGTTAAACCATCCATTACCGGCATCTGGAGGTCCATGAGCACAATATCATATTGATCTTTTTCAACCATTTCCACGGCAATCAGCCCGTTTTCGGCGATGTGCACAACAAAGCCGGCATTTTCCAGCAACTCCTGTGCGACCTGCTGGTTAATCTCGTTATCTTCGACCAGGAGAATTTTGGCCCCCTGAATCTTTCTCAGCGATTCGGTGTCGATTTCATGGGCGGCGGAGCGTTTGCGGGTGGAAACAGGCTCCTTGCCAAAAGCGGTCATGATGGCATCAAACAGGATAGAGGGGCTCATGGGCTTGGTTAAAAATCCGTTCAATTCTGCCTGCTCTGCCTCATGCATCACTTCATCCCGACCGAAGGCGGTCACCAGGATTATTTTGGGTTGAGTTTCCAGGGAATGATCGTTGCGGATCCTCAGAGAAGTCTGTATCCCATCCAGTCCAGGCATTTGCCAGTCCATCAGAATCAGGTCGTAGGGGGTTTGATTGTGATTGCCGATATCCTCCAGCGCCTCATCACCGGACTTCGCCTCGGATACTTCAAAGGAGAAGGATTCCATCATGCCCCGCAGAATCAGTCTGGAAGTCTCATTGTCATCAACAATCAGGGTGCGTATCCCACGCAGATCCTCAGGTGACAAATTGGGTTTTTTGACTTCACCTTGCTGTCGATTGAAAACCACGGTGAATATAAAGCTGCTCCCCTCACCATAATCACTTTCTACCCAGATTTCGCCACCCATGAGCTCAGCCAGGCTCTTGCTGATGGTCAGTCCCAGGCCCGTCCCACCATATTTTCGGGTGGTAGAGGTATCTGCCTGGGAAAACGACTGGAACAGCTTACCGATCTGCTCTTCAGTCAATCCGATACCCGTATCCCTGACCGCAAATTTCAACTTTACATCATCTTCTTTTTCCTCAATCAGCTCCACTGAAATCACGATCTCGCCTTTACGGGTGAATTTGACTGCATTGTTGGCCAGATTAATGAGAATCTGGCCCAGGCGCAGTGGATCGCCAATCATGGCGTTGGGCACCTCGGTCGCTGTCTGGAACAGGAACTCCAAGCCTTTTTCCTGGGCTTTGAGAGCAATAAGGTTGGTGACGTTGTCCAGCACATCATCCAGGAAAAAGTCGGTATATTCGATGTCCAGTTTCCCGGCTTCTATCTTGGAGAAGTCCAGAATATCGTTGATGATTCCCAACAGTGAGGTGGCTGAATTATAAACCTTGTGCAGGTAATCCGTTTGCTTTGGCGTCAAATCTGTCGCTAATGCCAGGCCGGTCATCCCCATGATCGCATTCATCGGCGTGCGAATCTCATGACTCATATTGGCCAGAAAATCGCTCTTGGCCTGGGTGGCTTCTTCGGCCAATTCTTTCGCTGCTTCCAGCTCTTCGGCTGCTTTTTTACGTTCGGTATTATCCATGTGGACGCCTGTCATGTGAAGTCCAAGACCATTTTTGTCCCGTTCCGTCACCTGCCCCTTGGAAAGGATCCATCGATACTCACCACTCTTTGATTTCAGCCTGAATTCTTTTTCATAAGTATCGATTTTGGAATTTCCATGATTAAGAATAGCTTCACTGGTCTCTTCTTTATCATCCGGATGAATCAAGGTCTCAAACGGATCTTTCCCTGCTGGAAACTCATCTGAACGATAACCAAGCTGTCGAAACCACTGTTCACTCAGGTAAGTATTTCTAGTTCCCTGGAGATTGAAACTCCAGATTCCGGTGTTGGATGCATCCAGAGCGATATTCAGGGTCTGCTCACTTTTTCGGATTTCATCCTCCATCTTCGTTCTTTCGGTAATATCCAGGAAAGAGGCCATAAAAATCTCCACATTGCCATTTTCATCTCTGGCGCAGGCAACGGATATATTACAATACAATATATCACCATATTTCCTGATGAAGCGTTTATCCATGGTATATGTGTCGGTGTGCCCATCAATTATCTGCTGATAGTTTGCAACATCTGCCTCCAAATCTTCCGGGTGGGTGAGATCTTCCCAGGTCAACTCTTGGAGTTCCTCCAGAGTGTAATTTATCATCTGTTCAAATCGTTCATTGACCTCTACCCAACCTTTGTCCGGGTGTGTGACCGCCATACCAACCTGGCTGTGTTCAAAATAAGCCCGGAAGCGACTCTCACTAACCCGACGCTCTTCTTCGGCTTTTTTGCGATCGGTCACATCCTGAAAAGAGATCACCGCGCCAACGACCTGGTTATCGTTTTTCAGGGGAGTGGCGATATAGACAATGTCAATAGGATTTCCGTCTTTTCTCCAGAGAACTTCATCATCGACGTGATAGGTTTGCCCTTCCGTGTAAGCCATGCGCATGGGGCACTCTTCTATCGGATATTCCAGACCACCCTTGCGATGGTAGTGGATTTTTGCATGAATGGCTTCATCCAGCAGTTCATGGTGTTCATATCCTAACAGCTGGCAGGCAGCGGGGTTGATGAACATAATTCTTCCTTCCAGATCGACCCCGAAAACCCCTTCCCCAACAGATTCAAGCAATAACCGGGTTTTCTCTTCAGATTCGGCCAGATCCCGGGTGCGGTCTTCGACCTTATCCTCCAGTTCGTCCCGGGCTATAGACAGCGCTCTGTTGGCTCTTTCACCCAGGATCAAGGTGAATAAGACTGCCCCGACCGTCAGAAACAGCGTGATGCCCAGGATGGAGAATACGGTCCAGCGTGTCGTGTAGTATGGTCGGAAGGCTTCGGTGTAGTCGATCTCGGTTGTCATTCCGATCCCAAGAGTATGGTTCCACAACCAGGCGCTAACGACTTCCACGCCACGGTAGTCCCGGTAACCGGACATATTGGATCCGGCATTCCCTTGAATAGCTTCCTGGACCATCTTTGTCAGAGGTCTTTCGGAGAGAGGACCTTTTAACTGATACCCTTCGGTCAGGTTGCCACCCGGGTCTCGGATAGCGATATTCAGTACGGAGGTTTCTGGACCGGTCTTTAAACCGGTATTGATCAATTGATTAATAAACCGACTTTCAGACAGTAACCTGCCAAGTTCGTCAAATGCGTAGCTTTCACCTGATTCCCCGAGCCGACCGGACCTTAAGATCTTCGAGAACTCCTGAGTGGGATCGACTCGTTTGGTCAAAGCGCCAATTATTGTTCCATTCCTTTTACGAATGGGGGCCGCAAAAAACATGGTGGCTTGTCTGGTAGCTGAATCTCCAGTGAGGTCATTATTCAGCGCCACGTCGGTATACATGGGAGGGATAAAAATGTCTTTGCCCTCAAACACCTGTTGCATCAACAGCGGTTGCTCTTTTGCGATCAAATTGGTTGTTCCCAGATTGGTATCACGCATGGAACCGACACTGACAAGGTCCCTGTTAATGATGAAAAAGCCGGTATTGCCAAAATTTTTGTAGTGGTTTTTGAAATACAGGCGTGCTTTACCTAAGGCATCAGAAGATTTTAACGTGTCAGCGTCGGTTGGCAACGCCATCAGGTTTTCAGCGATTAAAACCAGTTCAGGATCTGAACCCAGCCCATTCAAATATGAGGTCTCGTAGCTGATCCAGTTGGATAGCCTTTCGGAGGTGGTTTCGAGAACGGTTTCCAGATTGACCTTGAGGTTGCTCTCGAAACTGGTTTTATTGTATTGAACGGCAAACCAGGACAGACCGACCAACCCGACTACAATTAGTCCCAGAGAGGTTCCCATAATAATTCGGAAGCGGTTTGAACCAAACTGTCTGGCTAGATTTTCAGCTTGCGCTTTGATAATGAAAGTCCTGATCAATAGTGTCAGCGCCAGTATCATAAAAACAACTATGCCAAGCAGCCACCAGATAAATTCGGGAATCCGGGCTTCCTCTTTCACAGTTTCGACCTGAAATGGAAACCAGCGCTCTGTCAGGGTTGCCAGCTCTTGTTTTGAAATTGCGTCCAAGGTTTTATTGAGGATGGTTACCAGTTCCGGCCAATCGGAGCGCACCGCGATGCGGAGTTTCATTGATTCAAATCCGGAATCCGCCGCTATTTTCAGATTGCTTAAACCATTCTCTTTCATCAGATGTGACACAACACCCAGGTTGTCCACATAGGCATCTGCTTCTCCATTGACGACTTTAAGTAGACCCGCCAGGGGGGTTTCGACTTCGACAAGAGGTAAATCCGGATGTTTGGTTTTGCTGGTTTGGATAACGGCATACCCATTGGTCATGGTGATAATTGAGCCCTTGAGATCACTCATCTTCGAAACCGGTTTAAAGCTTCTTCTGGTGACGATCACCCAGGGGGCAGTCTTAATAGGGCGGGTAAAGAGCAGGTATTTCTCACGCTCCGGTGTCTTTACGCATATTGAGAGGATGTCGAGTTCTTTCGCTTTGGCTCGATCCAGTACATTTGTCCAGGTCAGGTTAGGCACTAGTTCGGATTCGATGCCTAGTTTTTGCTCAATCAAGCGGTGCAGGTCTGCCGACCATCCATCATGTTCTCCAAAGCTATTCACAAAATCGTAGGGTTTCCAGCCGGGATCGACTCCAAGACGCAGGGTCCGGTGATTAGATAGCCATTGACGTGCGGTTGGGCTGAGTTTGATGGCTGGATCTATGACCAGAGCGGTGCCTTTCTTATCGACATTAAGCCACCGGTCTCTGATTTCCTGCATGGCCGTATGATCAATGGCATCAAGTCCTTTTTGGATAATTCCATAAAGAAGAGGACGGTCTCTGGGGATGCCTATTCTCAGCGATCCACTTTCGGTGTTTCTGGTCAGGGCGACAGAGGTACCTGTCATACCGGATGCGGTCAGTGTATTTCCATATTGAAGCAACCAGGAGACGTGTCCATCCACCTTGCCGTCGCGAAGCATGACCAGGGCTTCATCATCCCGGGCGACCTCGATAAGCGTGCCTTTGTCTCCGACCAGTTTTTTGATCTCGTCCATAAAAGAGGCATTTTTGACAACGGCGACTTTTTTCCCGCTCAGATCCTTCCAGGAAGTCGGTCTGGGATCCCCGGTCCGTGTGACATAGATGGTAGGGTCATAAGCGTACGGTTTCGTAAAGAGAATATTTTTTTCTCTCTCTGGCGTGCGGGAGAGGCTGAATGAGCCATCCAGTTCACCGCTCATGGTTTTTGAGACAACATCCCCCCATTTACTGTGAAACTCGGGCACAATGTTGATTCCTAATTTGCGATTCAGCAGGGAGATCAGGTCCGCGTTAAGTCCCTTGTAGTTCCCTTTCTCATCTATAATATCTATGGGCTGAATGAAGTTGGTCACGCCGAACCGGAGCATGGGATGCTTGCGCAACCATTCTTTTTCTGCTTTTGAGAGGGTTAATCTCTTTTCAATCTTTGCATAGTAGCGCTCATCATGATCACCGATCCAACGTGCTTCGATCTCCATTTTCCTGGCCAGGGGTATTTTCTTGAGGGCTTTATTGATCTGTTCCAGCAGGGAATTATTGCCTTTCAGGAGGCCGGCTTTGAGATCATTCTCGAAAATAGTGTCCCCTTTGGAGACCAGACCCGGAATTCCCAGTTGCAACAAGACAGATTCAAAATAGACGACTTCGTTGACCAGGGCATCGATTTTTCCCAACATCAAAGCCGTAACCATATCCTCTGCTTCGAAAAAACCAACGGTCCTAATTTTGGGATAAAATGACTTGAGGTAGTTTTCCTGGTAGCTGTCCTGAATCACTCCCACGGTTCTTCCTGCCAGTCCCTGGAGAGAAGTGGGCGTATGACTGCCTGCCTTGATAAAGACAGCAGTTGAGATCTTGTAGATAGGGTTGGAAAAGCTCATCCACTGGCCGCGTTCATCATTTTCGAAGAGACCGGAATGGATATCGGCTTCAGCCAGTTTGATGTTTTCCAGTGTTTCAGTCCACCCACTTACGCGGAATACAACAGGCTTGCCAACTATTTTCCCCCATTCCCGCCAGAGATCTATCAGCAGACCGGAAGGTTTTGCATCAATACCGATTGTGGAAAACGGCGGGTAATTTCCAAAGAGGGCGACAATAACAGCATCAGCGTCTTTTGATTTTTGTCCGGACGCCCAATGTCTCGCAACGACCTTTTTTTCAAGCGGTGTAATCCCATTCATGCCCTCGTTGATGACCTTCAGGATATGGGCATTTCCCTCAGCTGAGGCCACAAACCAGTCGTTTCGATACAGGGGGGCACTTTTTTTGTGTTGAAACTTGGCCAGCAGACCCGCCTTGGCCAGGTGATGAAGGGCCGTAGGGGTATCGGCGGCAAAAACCTTCAGATCGCCCTTCTTTAAATGGGCAATTATCTTGTCATAGCTGTCGTATCCAACTATCGAGGTCGAACTAACTCGCTTTTTCAAGTAAGACTCAACAAAATCTCCGGAAAGGACACCGATTTTGAATGCTGACAGTTCTTTCTCCGTCGCCGGAATTTTTATATCCTTATGGAAAAAAACATGGGTGGCGGTTTTGGTCAACGCCGCGCCATAATCAAGATATTTGTCCCGCTCCGGGTTGAAAAAAAGGCCGGCATGGGCATCCACCTTTTTATCGCGGGCAAAGGCAAGCGTCTGATCCCAGGAAACACCCTCAAATTGCACGTTAATACCGGTTTTTTCGGACCATAAACGCCAATAATCGATGATAATCCCGTCGGGGTTTCCATTCTCATTTAAATATTGAAATGGGACGCAATCCAGGCAGAATGCCACTTTTAACTGTTTGATTTCCTGGGCATGGAGTGCAGGTAGACAGCTGATGATGAAAATAAAGACTAGGATACACTTCTGTATAGTCGACAGTTTTTCCCTGAAATTTTGAATCATCATAAGATATGCTTGATGGTAGTTGTGGAATCAGGCTAAACGGAATGGGGCTAAAGCGATAGACGTAACAATCCGGGTTCCCGGGTTCTTATCGATAATAGTTTTTATACGTTTCTTTGATATAATTAAAAAAACTCAATACTGTGCAGCACATCCTAGTTTAACCTGTTGTTTCTGTAAAGGGTTGCATCAATTGTATGTCAGTAGAGTACACGCTTATCAGATAGAAATACTTTGGTTGACCCATGTCGGTTATACCATGATCTGATATGGTGGTGCGATCGCAGAATTTGATGGATGAATCTGTTACCTCCTACAAGGAGAGAATAGGGGATAAATTGTGAATGGGGTCGGGGGAGATTAAGCTGTTGGGATGATTGGCCGGTGCCGGACCAGCCAATCCTTTTTTTCAGAGAGGATTATTCATCCGGATAGAGGGCTTCAATATTGTTCTTGTACAGATCCAGGATGATATTCTTTTTCAACTTCATCGTGGGGGTAAGTAATCCCTCCTCGATGGTGAATTCGGGTACGATGGAGACCTTTTTGATGGTTTCGAAAGAGGCGAAATTCTGATTCAATTCCGTCACTTCCTTTTCAATCAGGTCAACGATGGCTGGATTGGTAAGCAGGTCATTAAACGCCTGGAACTCGATATTGTTCTTTTCGGCATAATCCCCTACCGTCAGCGGGTCAAGGGTGACAAGGGCGCTCAGGTATTTTTTTGTGTCTCCTACGACCATGACCTGGTTAAGCAGGGTCGAAGTTCCAATAACACCTTCCAGATATGCCGGGGCGACGTTTTTACCGCCGGCTGTAATGATCAGTTCTTTTTTACGACCAGTTATTTTCAAAAACCCGGTCGGATCAATTTCACCGAGATCGCCAGTGCGAAGCCAGCCATCTTCAGTGAAAGTATCTTTAGTCTCTTCCGGCATTTTGTAATACTCTTTCATCACGTTACGGCCCCGGATCAGAATCTCTCCATCATCACCCAACTGGCACTCTATCCCGGGCCCGGGAAGTCCCACCCATCCAAAACGAAAGTTCTCAAAGCGGTTGGTGTGGCTGAAAGAGGTATTCTCGGTCATGCCAATCCCCTCCAGAACCAGTATGCCCGCGGCATGAAAGAATTTTGCGATTGAATCATTCAAAGGCGCTGCGCCACTCAGCATCCAGCGGATATTACCGCCGAGAACTTTTTGCAGCTTACTGAAAACCAGTTTGGACGCGATCCCGTACTGGAAATTGGTAAAGGCTGGGATCGGCTGTTTGTTCAAAATGCAGTCGCTAACTTCGTTACCGACGCGAAAGGCCCAGTTAAAAAGCTTCAATACAATCCCTCCCTTCTCCTGGGCACCGCTGACCACCTTTTGATAGATTTTTTCATAGATGCGGGGAACGGCGGGCATCCAGTGGGGGCGGATATAGCCGATATCCTCAACAACTGATTCCACACTGCGGGCAAAGTTCACGGTTCCAGCTGTAATAGCCGCTGCGTATACCGTTACGCGGGCAAATATGTGGGCCAGGGGCAGAAATACAATGGTATTATCCCCGAGCTCTGTATTCATTGAGCCTTTGACCGACTGTGCATTGAAAGTCACATTGTCGTGGGTGATTACTGCCCCTTTGGGGACTCCGGTTGTCCCAGACGTATACACAATCGTAGCGGGATCACCGGGGCCGATTTCATTGATCCGGTCACTGAAGGCCTGGTTGTTTACGGCGTCACCTAGTTTCAGGAAATCATCAAATGCAATTACCCAGTCGTCCGCAGGGGCTTCTCCGCTGTACATCACGATTTTTTTGACCTTCGGAATCTCGCTCCGTACACTCATTACCTTTTGTAACTGCTCCTCATTTTCGACGAAAATCACAACCGCGTCAGAGTGATCAATGATATACTGGCAATCCTTGGCCAGGTATGAGCGGTAGATACCGACGGTACAAGCACCCGCAAAGAGGATGCCAACATCGGTTAAAACCCAGTTATAACAGGGACTACAGATTATATTAACGGCTTCATGCTTTTCAACACCCAGCGCTATCAGGCTTTTGGCAAACTGTTTGGCCTGCTCGTAAAACCGGGTCCAGGTGATGCCTTCCATGTTGCCCAGGTCATCCACAAACCAGCGGTAGGCTGTTGTATCTCCGTTCTTATCCACAACTTCCTTGAACATTTCGTGCGCATTCTGATAATCAATAAAATCCATCGCTCCTCCTCGATACAATTAGTTGAGTTATTGAGTGGGTAAGGGTTGAGTGTTTGACTGTTGTCAGGTGCCGCTTTCAACTGCAGAATATATGCCATTGAAAAAACGGACTAAACCCTGTCATCTGTAGCTTTTGGCTGGGGGCTGCAATTTTTAAACTTGATGGCCGACAGTATATTGATTGATGGAATCAATATACTGTTTGTTTAAACATAGCTTTTGAGAGCGAGCGAGCCAGTCAGATTCGGCGATACCGATTATCTGAAAACCCGACTATGCCTTTTCGGATTAATCGGTCTGCGTGCTTTTTCATGCTGATCTGTTCCATCATGATAAACTCATCAATCGGTTCCTTGGGTTTTCCGTACACGATCCAGGCTTCAGCAATCTCTGTAATAGTTTTGGGGTGTTCCAGTAATCCCAGCAATTTTTCTTCCCTTTCATCAATCACACTCAGGTACCGGTCCCATATTTCCTGGTTGTCGGTTTCGATGATTCCGAATTCATGGCTGGTCAACCATACCTTCGCCGGAATTTGCCTCAGTCGTTGCACAGAGTCGACAATCTGATCGATATTCGAGTAACGGTCGCCATACCATGGACCGAATGGTGTCAGGTCATAGTCTCCCAGAAACAGAACTTCAGGCTCAACGAAATAAAACGATAGGTGCCCCGGGCTGTGTCCAGGGGCGTGAATCACCTCAACTGTCAAATCGCCTAGGTCGATGCGCTGTCCATCGATAAATTGAGATTGAATGGAACGGGGTTGGTAGTGAAACTGTTCCTGCAGCATCTTTTTCCAGCGGGTTATCAGGTCGGGGCTGCCCTGAATATCGGGTCCGTACCATTGAATAAAGGTGTCCAGACTTTCCATGGGCGGGACATCTAGTTCGTGCATGCAGAGATCGCAATCTTCGAATAGATCCAGATGCATGATATGGTCTTCATGCCAGTGAGATAGCCAGACACTGCTGACTTTGGCCCTTATCTGCTCCAGGATCTGCCGGTCGCTGCCTGGGTCGATCAGCACTCCGGCTGATTTGATATATATGGAATTACAAAAGGGATAGCGGCCGTTTTTTAAACCCCGTATGAAGCGGATTGGGCCAAAGTCAACGATGTTCTGCATAGTGTCTTCTGTTTATAGGTTAGGCCGGGATTCGACGTGGGTTCGGTTGATTGACGGTGCAAAACCATTTTTGCCAGCGGAAATGGTCTTCAAGACAATGGGTCAGGCAGACAGTGTTGATCTTCCCGGCTTGATGGAGCGCTTCCAGGATGGACCGGTTACTGGACGGATCGATTACCAAACCGGCTTCCTCTACATATAAAGAGTTGCAGTAAGGAAACTTTGATCCGTGGCTTCCCTTGATCAAGGTGATCGGGCCTAGGGTTATCTGTTCTGTTTGCATTTCTATTGTGGGAATGGGTTTGAAAACATTTTGCAACTTCAGCGCCATCATGTGCTGCATAAAATGATTACAACCCTTTTGACTCCTGTAAAGCCTGCACACCGAGTTCTGGCTCCAGATGGTGTGACATGCTTTTCAGGTGCTTTATTGTGGCATGGTCATTCATGATATCCAACTGATGGTCCGGTGGGGTCGCAACGGCTCGGTTCTGACGGATGATCCGACTATGGATCGAATCCGAAGAAGATAGTTGGAGATGATGGAATTTGGTGGGAGAAGGCAAATCCAGGCTCGGAAAAGATCAATATATTGACTCTAACATCAATATGCTGTTAGCGAGTCTGTATCTCATTTTGCTTATTCTGCATAAATATCTGTATTTATAGGCTATAACCAATGGCATTTCAATTGCAAAAAACAGGGGTAGTTGGTTTGATTGACATCAGGCAGTATCGCAATTTCTGTGTGAGTATCGCGCGGAAAGCCGCCTCAGAACAGATGGATATTATAAGAACCGAATTACCAAATTCAGTTCTACCACAGGGGATGGTTTTCCCCGATAGTCGAACTGAAATTAAAGCCAAAACAAACACGATTAATTAAAAAATTTGGGAGCCATAGCCCCCCTTTAGGAGAATGAAAATGGGATTAATCACACCGGAACAATACAGAGAGAGCCTGAATGACGGCCGGATTGTTTATTACAAGGGAGAGCAAGTTGAGAATGTTGCCACACATCCGGCTCTGGGAGTTTGTACCGACCTGATGGCAATTGACTATGAAATGTGTGAAGACCCAAAATATCGGGATATCGCAGTTATGGAAGATCCTGAAACCGGAAAGGAGATCAGCCGGTACTATTATAAGCCCCAAAATGCGGACGATCTGCTGAAAGCGCATGAATTGATTGTTAAGGCGACGGAGTTGGGCGATGGATTCATTCCATTGGCCCATGACATCGGCGCGGATGCGCTGAATGCCATCGAGATCACGGCTCAAATGAGCGGTAATCCGGACTACATCGAACGTATTGCAAACTATCGGAAAGTCCTGCAGGAGCAAGATCTGGCGACCTGCGCCGCTGTGACGGATGTCAAGGGTGACCGGATGAAAAGGCCATCCGACCCGGAACAGGCGCATCCCGATTTTAATGTGCGGGTGGTTAAGAAAACGGATGAGGGCATCATTGTGCGTGGTGCGAAGGTGCATATCACAGGCGCAGCATACTGTAATGACATTATCGCCATACCCTGTCATGCCATGACTGAAGCCGATGCGGACTATGCGGTTGCTTTTGCCATTCCGGCCAATACCAAGGGGATCACGCAGGTCTGCCGACCATTCACATCCCACATCAGTTCATTGGAATTTCCGAATAGTCGACCCTTGAGGGTTCATACCGATTCTCTGATTATATTTGATGATGTTCTGGTGCCATGGGAAAGGGTGTTTCTGTGCGGGGAGTCGAAGCTTGCGGCGACCATGGTCTACAACTTTGCCCTGATGCATCGGCGGACCGGTTGCTCATATCGGATTCCGCTGTCCGAGCAGTTTCTGGGTGTTGCCGCGGCTATTGCCGAATATAACGGGATTAGCAAGGCTCCCCACGTGAAGGAGAAACTGATTGACCTGGTAATATACCTGGAGACTCTGAAATCCCTTTCCAGAACCGCCTGTTATGATTTTGAGATGAGGGGTGGGGTAGCTGTTCCGAATCCGATCGCCACCAATATGGCCAAATACCACTTTGCCCACCATTATCATGATGTGGTGAAGGTGGTTGAGGACCTGGCAGGAGGACTACTGGTGACGGCACCGACTTACAAGGATTATCAGTTGCCGGAGTTGAAGCCCGATATTGATAAATACCTGCAGGGTGCCAAGCACATTTCTACAGAAAATCGCCTCAGAATGCTAGACCTGATTCGCAGAATCACGACTGCTGATCTCGAAACCATCTGCCTCCATGGTGAGGGCTCACCAATGGCTGAGCGGATGACCATTTTCATGGAAGGCGGCAAGGTGATCAAGGAGTGCCAGGTATTGGTGGAGGAGATGGCACAGGTAGATCGCAGCCAGTAGTGGCGCTTTGATTGACTTTTAGACCACGGCCATTTTCGGATTCAAACCGGGAGTGGCAGTGCCAGTCCCATTACAGATCGGAATGGATAACTGATTTTTCGCTGCGATTGCAGCAAACCTATAACTAAGGAGAAAAAAATGGATTGTTCTCATCTTTCATTTGAAAACAAGATTGTCGTGGTCACTGGTGGTAGTCGTGGCATTGGAGAATCGATTGCGCTGGCCTTTGCCGATGCAGGTGCTGATATTATTCTGGCCAGCCGTAAGCTGGAAGACTTGGAAAAAGTCGCTGAAAAAATACGCGCTATGGGTCGCAAAGCCCTTTGTGTCCCCACACATGCCAAAAAACCGGAGGATTTGAAAAACCTGGTGGACAAATCGATGGCAGAGTTCGGGCGCATCGATATTCTGGTCAACAATGCCGCGACTAATCCGGCCATGGGAGACATCGTGGATACTGATGAGAAGATCTTTGATCACATTATCGACACAAATCTCAAGGGGTATTTTCTACTGAGCAAGCTGGTGGGTAAAATCATGCAGACTCAGAAAGCGGGGAATATTATTAACATTTCATCGGCGGGTGGTGTCAGCCCGGCAACCGGTTTGGGACCTTACTGTGTCAGTAAGGCGGGAATCAATATGTTGACTAAACAGATGGCCATGGAACTCGGACCTTATAATGTCCGGGTGAATGCGATTGCGCCCCGGATTGTCAAAACCGGTTTCAGCGAGGCATTCTGGAAAAATGATAAGCTAATGGAACAAGAGTACAAGCTGACGCCGCTGAAGGTTGTGGCGACACCTGATGAAATTGCTCAGGGAGCACTGTACCTGGCTTCAAGTGCCACTAATTACATGACGGGTCATATCATGGTGCTCAATGGGGGAGCCTTCTTTTAAAGAGCTATCGCATTCCTGAAGGAATAATATGCGAATTAGGAAAGCGGACGTATTGGTGATTGGTTCCGGAATGGGCGGAATGAGCGCGGCAGCCCTGCTTGCCAAAGAGGGTTACCGGGTGTTTGTCGCTGAAAAAACGTCCAGAATAGGTGGTCGATGCTCGACGCTTGACTACAAGGGATATAAGTGTACATCCGGTGTCTTGGCGATTGAGATGAACGGTGTCGTCCAGGAACTCTTCAAACAGACGGGAGCTGATTTTGATGTGGTCTCGGCGGGTGTGCACCAATATCTGATTGATGCTAAACCGTTTCAGGTTCCGAAAAGTGGTGGGTTGAAAACCCTGCTGGAAGCGACAGGGGCCGGTCAGCATTCGGTTGAAAGGGTCATGTCAGCTATGTCACGGGCCATTAACTGGAAGGAGCCATCACCGGGAATTACGTTTTATGACTGGATTCGCCGTTACACGGACCATGACGGAATTGCCGAGGTTTTCCAAACGCTGATCCAGATGGTCCTTATGGTAAAGGCGGATGAGGTTTCTGCCAGCTATTACTTTAAGTTTATTCAGACTGTTAAGGGAGAGAACGAATTCGGATACTGTGCTGAAGGTAGTGCGGCGCTTCCTGAAGCATTGGGTCAGATTGTACTGAGAAATGGCGGGGAGATCTGGACGGATTCCAGGATTAGCCGGATTTTGATCGACGACGGGGTTGTTCAGGGCGCCATTCTGAGTCACCAGGAACGGGAGTTTCAAATCGAGGCGCAGGTGGTCGTCAGTGATACCGGCCCCAAAAAAACGGTGGCGCTGGCCGGGAAGAAATACTTCGACACTGATTATCTGCAGGAGCTGGAAAACAAGCTGGATCCGGCGGCGCTTATCTGTTTGCAGATGGGTTTGGAGACTCCGCTATTTGAGCAGAATCACCTGCTGTTAACCGGTTTAAAACGGGTGTATGCCTTATACCAGCCGACAATAATCTGTCCTGGCTTGGCGCCGGAAGGCAGGCACTTATTGATAGCGAATGCCATTCCAGGGTCTTCGGAGGCGCTGTCCAGTGAGAAGGGGCGTCAAAAGGAGATAAATCTCTGCTTTGAGGAGATCAAGACGGTTTTCCCGAAGCTTAAAAAATCACAAACAACCCTGTTAACCGAACTTTATCGTGATTTCTGGCCGGGCATGCACTCCTGGCCCGGCAAAGACATGCCGATCAAAACACCGATTATTAATCTTTACAATGCGGGGGACGGGGTTAAACCGGCCGGCTTTAGCGGGTTACCCGCAGTCGTCAAATCCGGCATGTTGGTGTCACAGGAGATCCGGCAGCGCAGTGCGGTATTTAATGGGGCCTCGAGATCGACGGGTGCGGCAAAAGCCATTAATTCATCTTAACCCCAATAACTTCAAGGATGATTTGAAAAAGCAGATTAAATCTGAACTGACTGAACTGCTGGGGATCCAATATCCGATTATTGGAGCCCCCATGTTCGTGGTCTCTTATGAAGAACTGACGGTTGCCGTATCTGAAGCGGGCGGACTGGGGATGTTTCCACTACCGAATTATCGAACGCTCGATGACCTCGAAACGGCTTTCAAGAACATTCGGCAAGCGACTGACAAGCCGATCGGTGTCAATATCCATCTCTCAGGAAAGTTTCCCTGGAGGGAGCAGCTGGCGCTATGTCTGGAGTATGGGGTCACATTTTATATCACCTCACTGGGAGATCCCAGCTTGATCATTGAGGATGTGCATAAAAGTGGTGGGCTGGTATACGCGGATGTGGTGTCGGCCAAACATGGGATGCGCGCAAAGGAAAGAGGAGTGGACGGTCTGGTGGCCGTTGCCGCTGGCGCTGGCGGTCATGGGGGAACCATTCCGACGATGATTCTGGTCCCCTACCTGAGAGAATCGACGGGCCTGCCCGTGGTCGCAGCAGGAGGAGTGAGTACTGGGGCTCAACTGGCGGCCGCTCTCTGTCTGGGTGCCTGTGGTGCCATAACAGGAACCCGTCTGTTGGCAACCCCGGAAGCCGGTATCAGCGATGCATACAGACAGGCGGTCATTAAGGCTGAACCTGGCGGGATCGTGTGCACGGATCGCTTGACTGGCAACCGCGCGTCCTGGATTGCCGACAGCATTGAAGGAATTGAAGCGGGTCCTGACATCGGGTCTCGCAAGTGGAAGGATCTGTGGAGTGCCGGGCAGAGCGTGGCACAAACCAACAAAATCTGCTCTGTAGCAGAGATTGTTCAGGAAATGGCAGATGAGTGCCTGAAAACCTTGGAATCAATCTTTAAAAAACAAGTGCTAGAAATTTGATAAAATTAGCTGACAGCCATTTCGAAGGGGTATGGTGACCAGTGTTATTGGAGAAAGATAATGGATTACAGCTTCACACAATCGCAGCAGGAACTGCGTGAGAAAACCGTAGCCTTTGTCAAGCAGGAGATCGGTCGGGAAGTGGCCAGGGAAGTCGATCGTAGCGGGGAGTTTCCTCACGACCTGATGAAGAAACTGGGAGAACAGGGGTTTTGGAAGATCAACATTCCTGAGCAATATGGTGGGGATGGCGGTACTATTGTGGATATGATGATCTTTTTTGAAGAGATTTCAAAGGCTCTGCCGGTACTGTGCTGGACGGCCGGGGATGTTCTTCTGTATGGCAATAATATTATCAAGGTAAACGGAAATGAAGAGCAGCGCCAGAAGTATCTGCCCCGGTTGGCAAAGGGCGAATTAACCTTCTGTTTTGCTTTGACAGAACCGGATGCAGGGTCTGATGCCGCCAATATCCAAACCGCCGCTGAACTGGCTGGAGACCACTATTTGATCAATGGTTCCAAGATATTTATCTCCGGCGCCAGCGTGGCTGATATTACGGTGACCAACACGAGAACCGGTCCGGATCGATATAAAGGTATCACGTCATTTTTGGTCGATACATCCTCAGAAGGCTACAGCGCCACACCCATTAAAAAAATGGGTTACAAGGGGTCTGATACCTGTGAGGTCTACTACAAGGATGTTAAGGTCTCACCTGCTAACATTCTGGGGGGAGAGGAGTGTTTGAATAAGGGCTGGCACCAGATGATGCGCTTGCTGAACGGGGAGCGTCTTGTCTTGTCCGCCTGTGCCATTGGTATCATGGATACCGTGATCAGAGAGTGTGTCACCCATCTCAAAAAACGGAAAAAACTGGCGGGTCAGGCAATCCGCTTTCAGGATACGGAGCACAAAATAGCTGAAATGGCAACTCAGATGGAAGCTGCCCGGCAGCTGGCTTTTTATTCAGCCTGGAGGATGACTCAGGAGATGGAGTGCGTCAAGGAGACCTCTATGTGTAAGTATTTCTGCGCTGATACCGGTAAAAAAATCGCTTTGATGGGGATGGAGATAATGGGGGCCGAAGGCTATACCATGGATTCAGCTGTCCAGCAGTTTTTTCGGGATATTCCCATCTTGTCAATCGGGGGCGGCACATCTCAGATACAAAAAAATGTCATTGCAAAAACGTTGGGTCTTTAAATCAGGCCCATTGAGGTCTAACAGGTAAAAGGAGAATACATGATCCCGATCTCACAAGATCTAGAAGCGGAGCATCGGAAAGGTCGGATCTGATGGGGGGTCTCCCGCATAGTGCACTGGACAAAGTGTTGAGCCGGGAATCGAAAAAGATGTTTTTGTAAAGAGGCCTTGCAGGATCTTTGTACAGATCATTTTGTCAATAGAATCATAAGATATGAGTGAACCTACAGGAGTTATTAAATGGATTTTGAACTGACACGTGAAAACTCGATGATCCGGGGGGCAATTCGGGATTGGGTTTCAAAGGAGTGTACCCGAGAGATTGTCAGCGAACTGGACGAGAAGGGGAAATTCCCGAATAAGCTGCTTAAAAAACTGGCCAGGCTTGGATTCGGCGGAATGATGATTCCGGAAGCATATGAGGGGGAAGGCCGGAACATCCTGGGGGCCTGTCTTGTCGTGGAGGAGATTGCCTATGTGTATCCCGTATTGGCCAGTTGCTATATCAGCCCCACATTTTTCGGGGGCGCCATCCTCAGCGAGCTTGGGAGTGATCAACAGAAAGAACAGTATCTGTCCAGAATTGCGCGAGATTTAACGATCACATCTCTGGCCTTTTCGGAACAGGACGATGCCGATGCCGAGATTATCCATCTGACAGCAGAAAAACAAGGTGACACATTTATCCTGAATGGTGCAAAGGCCTATGTAACCCTGGCGGACCAGGCGGATTTGCTGCTGGTGTTGGCGCGTATATCCGAATCCAGTGACGGCGATGACCTGACCCTGTTTTGTGTGGATGCCAAAACCACCGGCATAGCGGTTGAAACAGTGGAGACCATGGGCCAGCGGGGCGCCGGCTACTGCAATGTTACATTTGATAATGTGACACTGCCTGCGGACACTGTTCTCGGCGGCGGGAATCAAAACGGCTCTGGGCGGAAGCAGTTGGCGTTCATTGATGACATCGTCCAGCTTTCCTATGCGGCGGCGGCCGTTGGAATGTCCCAGGGTGCTTTTGAGTATGGGTTGCAGCATGCCAAACAAAGGGTACAATTCGGTACGGCGATCGGCCGGTTTCCGGCGATTGGACATATGCTGTCGGATACGGCCTGCAAAATCGATGCGGCCAGGTTGATGGTTTACAGGGCCGCCTGGATGGCTGACAAGGAAAAACCATGTTCAAAAGAGATTAATATGGCCAAATGCATGGGGGCCGAAGTGGCAGTCAAGTCCGCCATGAACGGACTGCAGGTGCTGGGTGGCTACGGCTATACCATGGAATATGATATTCAGCGATATATTAGGGATTCAGTGGCACTCTTATCGGCTGGAAAAAGTCTGGACAGCGTGAAGGAGAAGATCGGGGCATCGTATGGGATTGCCTGAAAGCGATCAATAGTTGAGCCGAAGGTTTATCATCATTTGCATATATTTAAAAACTTTAATGGAGGTTATTTATGAGCAGAGGAAAGGCCAAAGGGGCGATCATTGGCATCGGAGAAGTGCCTACAGGCCGATTCCCTGAAACTGAGGCGATTCAGTTTGCCATGAAATCGGCGAAACTGGCCATCGAGGACGCGGGGATCGATAAAGAGGAGATCGATTGCATCATGCCCACGGCGGCTATGTTCAGCGGTGTTTTTACTAATGAAATGGCTACTGGCCGGATGGTGGAGGAACTGGGGCTCAAAAACGTCAAGAGCAACAGCAATATCTGGTCTGGCGGGTCCAGTAGCTCCATTTCCCTGAAGCTGGCCTGTGCCCTGGTAGCGCAAGGGGACGCTAAAAATGTGCTGCTGGTGCAGACTGAAAAGCTGGCAACCGGTATGCCGTCTGGACAGGCAGGAATCGACCTGTTTGCCTTTGCCGGCATGTCGAACGAGTGGGAAGTGCCCTTCGGGCAAAACTTCTCCTCGTTAACCGCGCTGGCCACCATGCGCTATCAGTATGAAACCGGGACTACGGACGAGCAGATGGCGGCTGTCTGTGTGTCTAACCGGAAATGGGCGGAGATGAATCCCCATGCCTTCTTCAGAAAGCCATTGACCATTGAAGAGGTGATGTCTTCAAAAATGCTCTCCACACCGCTGCGGGCCAAGATGTCCAACATGCTGTTCGACGGTGGATCAGCTTTAGTGGTGACGTCTGCTGAACGCGCTCCGGACGTGGTGGATAAGCCTGTGTATGTCCTCGGAGAAGGTGGGTCAAACACCCATTTCGTCTTTTCCCAGGAGCCGGACATGACCCGGTTCGGATTTGCGGAGGCGGGCCGGCAGGCGTTTGAACAGGCGGGTTTGACCGCTGCTGATATCGATGTTGCCGAGATCTATGACTCCTATCCCATCTTTCAGATCATCGGGTTTGAAGAACTGGGGTTCTGTGAACGGGGTGAAGCCGGTGAAATGTTCCTGCGGGGAGACACCTGGCCCGGCGGGAAGATTCCCTGTACCACGGATGGCGGCATGCTGTCCAAGGGACATATCGGAGCCGGCGGATCGTATTCCCTCCTGGTGGAATCCGTCCGTCAACTCAGGGGTATAGCCGGTGAGCGGCAGGTTCCAGGCGCCAGGTTCGCGGCTGAAACCGGAACCGGCGGAACGTACGTGGACGCCCATGCAACCATATTCGGCAACGAAATTCCATAAAATCAAAGGAGCAAATATGCAAACGCCAAGCAAACCCGATCCCGTAGTCAACAATTGGGCCAGGCCCTTTTGGGATGGGACCCGCGAAAAAAAACTGTTAATCCAGAAATGCTCGGATTGTGAGCAGCACATATTTTATCCCCGGATGGCCTGTCCCCATTGCTTCTCTGATAACATCAAATGGGTAGAAGCGTCGGGCAAAGGAAGCATCTATGCGTTCACCGTGGTGGAAAGCAATGCGCCCTCCCCATTTCTTGAGGATATGCCGTATGTGGTCGCGGTGATCATATTGGAGGAGGGGGTCAGGATGCTCAGCAACATCGTCGAATGCAACGTGGACGAGCTTCAATGCGATCAAGCCGTGGAAGTCACGTTTGAGAAGAAGAACGATGAATTCACGTTGCCGAAATTTAAACTGGTTGGGTAAACAGGAACACTAGCTTGAAATGTCCCGTGTCCGGGATGGGTCTCTTGACAGAAACAGACCCTTCCCAGACATTATTTGCGATTTATTCATCTCCGTGGCCTCCGTGTCTCTGTGGTGAACATTAAAAAGTGGAGGTAAAATGGCTCAATCAAAATTTGGAAATGACTTTAAGATAGGTGAAATCTATCATACGGCCGCAATCACCATGACCGAAGCCCATATTGTCAGCTGGGCCGGACTGACGATGGATTTTTATCCGCTGCACATGGACAAGGAGTATGCGGCGAAATCGCAATTTGGCGAGCGGCTTGTTCATGGGCCACTGATCTTTGCGATGGCAGTTGGGCTAGTGGGATCGGCCGGATTTGCAGGGGATTCGGCCATCGCCTGGCTGGGTGTGGACAATATGAAGATGTATGCGCCGGTCAAGATCGGAGACACAATTCGGGTTGAGGTGGAGATCAAGGATCAGCGTGAAACCAAAAATCCGAAACAGGGAATCCAGACCTGGAAGTACTCCATCAAAAACCAGAGGGATGAGGTGGTGATGGACCTGGACTACAAGATGATGTTTCATATGCGTGTTTAACTGAAATTCCAGAATTTATCGGAGGAATCATGATAGCTTTGACCGTTGGCGATCTCTATGATCGATGTGTTGAATACTATGGTGACCGGACCGCGCTGACTTATAAGGACCAGTCCTACACTTATCGGGAGATGGGGTACCGTGCGAATTGTCTGGTCACTGCTCTGGACGGGTTGGGCCTGAAAAAAGGGGATCGGGTCGGTTTCCTGATGGCTAACTGCCCGGAGTATGTATTCTGCGAGTATGCGGTGGCAAAGGTTGGCGCCACACGAGTTCCGCTCGCAGTGCTGCTGAATCCTGACGACCATATTTATATGTTGAATCTGGTAGAATGTACGACCCTGATCTATCACGAAAAGATGGCGGAGCGAATCAAAGGGATGATACCGGAATTGAAAACCGTAAAAAACTTTATTTGCGTGGCTTCCGATCCGGCTTCTATCATGGAAGGTCACCTGCACATGCAGACCTTGATGAATGTCAACGAGCCGTCCGCTTTCAGTGTCGATATCGATCCAGAAGATCTGGCAGGAATATACTTCACCGGCGGAACAACGGGAAAACCAAAAGGAGTGATGTTGTCACACCGCTCCTGGATCTATACCATCCTGATTGAAATGCTGGAGTTTGATTTTGGTCGGGAGGAGGTGTTTGCCTACATGACTCCCCTGACTCACGCCGGAGGATGCCTACTGCTGCCGGTTCTCTTGCGAAATGGACGGTGTGTGATCATGGACCATTTCGATCCCACGGAATTTCTGAAAACGGTGGAACAGGAGGGTGTAACGGTCACTTTCCTGGTACCGACCATGATTTATGTGTTACTGGACCATCCCGACCTGCAAAAGTACAACTTGGAAAGCCTGAACAATGTTATCTATGGTGCCTCTGCCATTGCACCTGAGCGCTTGAAGCAGGCCATCCAATCTTTCGGTCCGATTTTTACCCAGTTGTTCGGGCAGACGGAAGCCCCCATGGCCTTCAGTGTGCTGTCGCGGGAGGATCATATCATAGCGGATCCGGTCCGGGAAAAAGAGGTTTTTGCATCCGCCGGCCGGCCGACCTTTCACTGTGAAGTCCGACTGGTGGATGATGACGGCAATGACGTAAAACCTGGCGAGCCCGGCGAGATCGTGACTCGGTGCGCCAATATGATGAGCGGTTACTATAAAAACCCGGAGGCAACGGCTGATACCATCAAAGATGGCTGGCTCTATACCGGCGATATTGCAACAAAGGATGACCAGGGCTTTATCTATATCGTTGATCGCAAGAAAGATATGATTATCAGTGGTGGCTTTAATATCTACCCCAGGGAGATCGAGGATGTGCTTTTTGAACATCCGGCAGTCAAAGACACGGCGGTGATCGGTATCCCTCATGAAAAATGGGGTGAAGAGGTCAAGGCGATTGTGGTGCTGAGGGAGGCGGATGTAGTCACTGCAGAAGAGTTGATCGGGTTCGTCAAGGCGAAAAAGGGAAGCCTGATGGCTCCAAAGTCCATTGATTTTTGGGACGCCATTCCCCTCACAAACCTGGGGAAGATCGATAAAAAAACCATCCGCTCGACATTCTGGGAAGGTAAAGATCGACAAATCTCCTAGGAATCCAATCTGTTTCGGGGGTCACCGACCCCCACCTTTTCCCCCCGTTGCTTTTATCGTTGCTGTATGCTAACGAATAGGCAGAACACCATCGTTTTTGAACAACCGTAACCTTCCAGTTTTTGAACACTTCATGACAAAACGATCCGAACCTGTAGTAGCTGACATCAGTGTCCCAGACGACGATGAATCGATTGTTGCATTGGCAGTTTTATTCGAGGGGGACTTTTCAATCGACTGGCTGGTTGAATTGACTCAGAGCAAAGTGTCAAAGGTGATTGCCGTCCTGGAGGAAGCTGTTAAAACCCGGAAAATGATTCATCGCGGAGCCGGAATCTATTGTTTCAGCTGCAAATCCGGAGTCGCTGATCTTCAGCAGCACTTCAACGATGATGAACGAAGGGCGATGCATGATCGCATTGCCGACATCCTGATCAGAGACTTGCCGGAAAAAGGTGATAAAGCACAGGTATTGTCCCGTCATCTGCTGCAGACCCCAAACAATGTGAAAAGGTGTAAATATCTGTTGCAGGCGGGTGATCTGCATCTGTCAACCTTCAACACCCAGGAGGCGTTTCAATGCTATGCCAAGGTACTGGATGACCTCAGTCCACTGTCGGGGGACGAAGCCGATACGTTGTTTAGCGAAACGGCGATCAAGTTTTCCAAGATATCGACGGGTCGTCTGGATACCAGCAAGGTCATTGCGACACTGCAAGATGCAAAGGAGAGAAGCAGCAGGCTGGGGAATATCTCGGTGGAAGCATTGCTGGAGATGCATATTGCCAAAAATGAGTGGTTGAGAGCGGAATACGTAAATGCCATGACCCATTTCAATACCGGGTGGTCGATGGCCGGAAAGCTGAATGACCCGAAATTGAAACGCTCGGCAACCACTTTTGGTACGTTTTTCCTTTTCTGGCAGGGCCGATTCAGAGAAGCGGTCCAAAGTTATGAAGATGCGGTTAATGATGTGGAAAAGTTTCCCCATGGCGGTTTCCCGTTACTGGCGACCATCACCCTGGGATACTGCTATGCCCAGATCGGTCAGGTGACCCAGGGGCTGGGAATGATCGATGCAATCCGCACGCTCTGCCTTGACCGGGGAGATTTGAACCTGGCGGCCTATACAGCGGGAAATATGGGCATCATTATGCTGGATATCCAGAAACCGGATGAAGCACTTGAATATATCCAAATCGCTTCCAAGGAGGCAACCAAGGAAAACAACAATTGGGTCTTACTCACCGGTCGACTGGTGTCCGCCTGCTGCTATTTTCTGAAAGGTGAATACAAACGCTGCATCCGACACTTGCGGGAATTCCTGAAAAAACGGAGTGAAATCCACATGGGGGTTAATCTCTACCCATACCTGTTTTCCTTGTTGTGGGAGATGGAGCAGGGGAAACTGCCAAAAATCAAAGGATATTCGTTGCAGCAGGAGGTGGACCAGACCGTTAAAAGCCAGAATGTGTTTATGAAAGGGATCGCTTATCGATACCAGGCCTTGTTGCTGAAAAACGAAAATGCGCCCCATCAAGAACTGGTGGCCAGCCTGAACCAGTCGCAGGAGTGGTTGAAGGAATCGGGTCATCAGTTTGAACTGGCAGAAACATATATGGAGCTGGCTCGTGTACATCTCCTGATGAAAAAAAAGAAATCTGCCTGGGAACTGGCCAATAAGGCCTTCAAAATGCTGGCACCATACACCTATCGCATGCTGCCGGATGATCTGCGCAGTATGATCGAGATCCCCCCCCTCAACGAACAGCTGCTGGAAGAGATACTGCAACTGGGGCAGAATATCGCTGACATTGCCTATGATCAAACACTTGTGAAGCAGGTCCTGACAGCTGTCAATCGAATGACTGGCGCTGAAAGGGCTGCCATGTTTCTCTTGGATGAAAATGAAGGGCTTCCCCGCTTCAGATTGAGGGCCTCCAAAAACTTGACCTCCAGTCAGATTAACCACCCGGATTTTTCCTCTTCATTGCGGATGCTGGAAACCGTTGCCCAATCAGGCAAGGGCATGATCATGGGATCAGAGGATTCCGAAAACAGCAGCTCATTTTTCTCCAATGACAACATCCGTTCCCGGATCTGTGTGCCCATGATACTGCGAAAAAAGGTGGTCGGTGTCCTGTATCACGACAATCGGCTGTTGAGCAGTGCCTTCAAAGAAACCGACCTGAAACTGCTATTGTTTTTCGCCGCCCAGGCCGCTTTTGCGCTCGACAATGCCAACGCTTATAATGAGATTCAACGGCTAAACCAGCGCTTATCACAGGAAAAAGAGTACTACAAGGAAGAGCATACCCAGAGTATCAGCTCCAACGATATTATTGGTGATACCCCTCCCATAAAAAAGGTGATGGCCCAGGCGGAAAAAGTTGCCCGGACAGAAGCCACTGCACTGATTCTCGGGCAAACAGGAGTTGGGAAAGAGCTGGTCGCCCGGGCGATTCATAACCTGAGTCAGCGAAAAGGCAAACCTTTTATCCGGGTGCACTGCAGTGCCCTGTCTGAAAACCTGATCACCAGCGAACTGTTCGGTCACGAAAAAGGCTCATTTACAGGGGCTGTCTCTCGCAGAATTGGCCGGTTCGAGCTGGCAGATGGCGGAACCCTGTTTCTGGATGAGATCGGCGATATCCCGCACGATATTCAAGTTCGTCTGCTCAGAGTACTGCAAACCAAGGAGTTTGAAAGAGTGGGCGGCAGCGAAACCCTCCAGTCGGATTTCAGGCTGATTGCGGCTACAAACAAGAATCTCGATGAGGAGGTCGCCGCAAACCGGTTTCGGGCGGATCTGTTCTATCGGCTGAATGTGTTTCCAATCCAAGTCCCCTCACTGGCCGAACGCCGGGATGATATTGAACCCCTGGCCTACCATTTTCTCAACCTCTATTCGATGAAGATGAGAAAAAATGTGAACCGGATCCCGGCAGAGGAGTTGCGAAAATTGAAGCAGTACGACTGGCCCGGAAACGTTCGTGAACTGGAAAATGTGATCGAAAGGGGGATTATTCTCAATGCGGGTCCGGTATTTAGAACACCGGAGCTGAATACCAAACGTGAACAGCAAGTAGACTGCGGGAAAAAAGTCAGTCTGCAGGACGTTGAAAGGCAGCATATTATCTGGGCACTGCAGCAGACTGCGGGCAAAATAAGGGGACCGGGTGGCGCGGCCGAACTGCTGGAGATTCATCCATCGACCCTCCACTTCCGCATGAAAAAATTGGATATTACCAAACCGAGGGAGGCCTTCCTCAAAAAGTAACTCAGAGAAGCAGCGGGAGCAGAGCGCCCTCGCTGCGCCGCTTGAAGTTACTCAGCCTATTTAATCGGAAGACCACGATGATGAGGTGGAAAGAGCTCTTCCTCAAAGTTTGTACCCATCATCTTGTCTACACAGTTAATGCCTGACAGCACCGCAAAGTCTACTCCGCAACCCCAGCATTTCTCGCCATATTGGTCACCGGCAAACCACAAACCGTCAACATGCGAACTCTTGTGAGGCGTACGTTCAGTGCCAACCGGACGGTAGCTCCCCAAAGCGCCGGGTGATGGTGTCCAGAGGATAAACTCTACGTCTTCGTCCCAGGTTGGGAAATTAGCTTTAGCCCAGGCTTCGCAGCGCTCGATAACGAAATTAACCCTTTCCGGATCTTGCATTTCTCCTTCCGTCAGGCCACATGAGAACAGGTATTCTGTTTTACCGCCGGGAGCGCGATCGGCCTCTCCATCTTTCCAGGAATCAAACTCGCACATCACCATATCCACCACACCGATAAAACCTTCCTCTTCGGTGGTAATGCCAGGCATCCAGATAAACGAGCGCTTATCAATGCCAATGTCCTCGATAATGGAGCGTTTCGTACCAACCCAGCCGGTCAGCAGTCCGATTCCCCAATGATCATCTCTCATGTGTTTCACCCAGTCGTTCGGGAACTCATTTTCCGGCAGAACACTGAAGATGTACTGTGGTGGAATAGTGCAGATCACATTATCTGCCATCAATGTCTGTTCTACGCCATCCTTTTTGTATTTAACCCCTTTGGCCACACCATTTTCAATGATGACTTCAGTCACCGGCGTATTGCGCCAGACCTCGCCCCCATTATCAATAATCGGTTGTTCCACGGCTTTCGGGATAGCGATGGTGCCGGGCTTGTCGGCTGTCGCAACCGAGCCGGTTGTCAGGTTCATGCGAATATGTCGTGCCATGGCCATATATCCCAGAAAATCTGCGGCGTTTGTCATCCTGGGCTCCGCCTGGCCGGTCTGGCAGGCAGCCAGAACCTTGATATAGGCGTAGGCTTCCTCATGCATACCCCGTTCTTCAAGCCAATCCTGCAGGGGGACTGTTGTCAACTTGGTCATATCTTCGAATGTGAGCGTGCTCATATCCCCTAACTGTTGCATCGTTTTGGCAAAACCCTCTTCACTCATCCACGAATAGGGCTTATTTTTCTCAACCTGATGGGATATGGTTTTCTTGACTGTCCCATCCTCGTTTAAACCCTGCCATTCGATAAAACCAAGACCCCGATTCAGGGGCATCTCCACATGCTGTCCGAAATGCTTGAGCATACAATCTGCCCGGTTGTTATTGCCCCAGAAGAGGCCATGACCGCCAGCCTCAAACGTGCGCCCGTCCAGAAGTTCTTTTTCGAATATAGTGTCAATATCCGGTGTGCATTTACCCAGATAGCATTGGGCAAGACCCAGGGACTTCTCAAAGGCCTTGGCGTCCATTTCAACACCATCGGCAGTCACAGTTTTTCCTTCACCGACATATGAAAGACACCTTCCACCAATAAATGAGGCTCGTTCCAGAACAACCACTTTCTTATGACACTCTTTTGTGAGCATTCCTGCAGCAGTCATTCCGGCAACGCCGGAACCGATTACAATGACATCAACTTTTTCAGTACTCATGATCAATCCCTTTATCAAAAATTTAAAAGCTATTAATATATCCCAGTTTCAGTATGGATTTGGAAATCCGACAGACCAATATTTTGCAATGTTGGGACCACCTCATGATTGGTACATAATATCATTGACTTACAATGCGAGGAGCTCAATGGCGGCTTTTTCGTGAATAATATACTGATTTTAGGATCAATATATTGACTGTCTTTCTCATGATCGGATTCCCGGTAAACCTGTAAGGTTGCACCAGAAATAGAATGTTGGTCTTCGTCATAAAAGGGTCCCAACAGTGCAGACAATTTGGTATTATCAGGCAGGTCCACATCAAAACCGATTGATGTGTCTGTCAGACTGTAATGTCACATTGTGAATTCGTAAAAGGTGACAAACTTGAAAGAAGTCCAAATACTGTCTCAACGGCGATAGCCGGGATCCAGATGCATCGGGTCTGACTGGATTCCGGTTTTCGACGGCATGACAGGATCAGTCGATTTTGGTATTGCAACGACTTTATCTGAGCATGGCATAGGAATGAGGGTAATGTGATCTCAATTATTGAAGATAGCTGTGTGGGATGTTCCCTGTGTGTCCCGTCATGTCCTGAGCAGGCACTCACTTGTTATGGGATGATCAAGGTAAATGAGAATTGCACGGATTGCCAGATATGCATTGAATATTGCCCGAAAGAGGCGCTTCAAGAACCTTGGTATGAAGAGTGAGATGAGTTGGACGACTGGGGGAAAAGGGCATTCTCAATCATATGGGTCGCTCAGCAATATGGACAGTAGCAAAAATTTTACAACATCAATGGAGGCCTTTTTAGATATCGTCAACCGTTTAAAGCGGTGATTATGGAACTGACAACTGGTATCTTCAGGGATTACCAGCAAAGATCCTGAAGAGAAAGGGTTTTTGACGGCTGGTTTGTGGGGTTTTGTGATGAAAGTGAGCCTAAATATCGGCTTTAGTCCACCATCATCAAGCAGTAGGTATTCTGGGTCTCTGATTTATCATGTAGGGTATCTATGGTGTAACCGTTATTTCTCGCAGTTTGAAAGACATCAATTCCGCAGGCTTCCATCGCCGGTCTTGCTGTACCCATCATTGAACAGGGTTCTCCTTTAAGCTTTCCACACTCTTTACACATTCGACAGGGTCCTGCCAGAAATAGAAAAGCCTTGTAATAACCCTCCTTAAACAATTCACCTTCCAACTTCACCAGCATTCGATGCAGTTTTCGAAAGGTCTTTCCCAAGAGTTTTCGTTCTTCCGGTACTGTTGACTGAGGAACCTGAAGGTGGAAGAGGATCGCGCGCTGGTAACAATCCAGTAACTTTCGTGTTTCATCCGGTGTTGGTGTATCCGGAGGACAGCAATGACCCTGACCATAGGCCGGACACCCAAATCGACACTTCCACCGAACCCATGCTGCCGTCTCCACTGAGCCTGGTGAAACAAGTTTGGCCTCTGTCGCACCTTTTTCCACCGCCAGCGCACAATATTTGTCAATGAGACTGTCCTTGGGAACAGACTCATTCTTGTTCAATTTATTCATAATTTTACAATCATTTTGAAAAGCTCATGTGAGAGGGCCCCTATTGACACCAGGACCCTTGTACACATTTTGCCCTTTCCAAATAACTGCCTAATCCTGAGGCGTAACAGGGCTTTTTATCGGACTGATAACTTCAAATTGCTTATCTTTGGCAAACGCTTTGACGACCATGGATGAGAAATAACCCACATGACGGTCTGGCGTAAAAGAGATTTTCGGGCTGATGCCATCCACATCAAGATCCTTGACTCGTTCCAGTCCGGCGAGGAATGATTCAGGAGTCAGATCCGGACCAGCCAGTCTCAAGCCTTCAGCCATAGCTGCATAATAGGCCCAGATTGATAAGAACAGAGTCGGAGTCGGCGTTTTATCTAAAACACCTAATAGCTTTTGTTCCTTCAGGATACCCCGTAACGCTGGCGGTATATCTTGCCATGGAACAATCGGTGTGACAGCCATGTAACCATCGGCCAGTTTGCCCAGTATAGGGAAAATAACTCGATAAGCGGTTGTATTGTTACCGATGACATTGACGTCCCACTTCATTTCGGCTTTCTTCTTCAATAACGCTCCGGTTTGTGGTATCAAGGTCCAGGCAATAATCCAGTCGACATTGGCCTTTTTCATCATTCGCATCTGGGACGATAGATCAACTGTTCCCATTTTATAGGGCGCTTTTTTAACGACTTTTACGTTCAGGAATTTTGCTGCAGCTTCCACACCTTGCAAGCCTTCCCGACCAAATGCATCATCCTGGTAAATAATACCGACTCGCGCTTTGGCATTCCTTTCGCGAATGATGAATTCCAATGCCCGAGATCCCATATTAAACTGGGTCGAATAGGGCACAAATACCCATTTGTTTCCCGGATTATAAAATTTCTTGTTGGCACCATGGGGCATTAAGACAACTTTGTTTTCCTCCATCATCGGAATGATGGCGGCAGAACCGGTGCTTCCCAGGTTGAAACCAATGGCAAAGATATCATCTTTGAAAATCACCTTCTGGGCAGCCGCTCTGGTCGTATTAGGCATGTATCCATTGTCCGCTGTCACCAGTTTGATCTTTCTGCCGTGAATGCCACCCTGGCTGTTGACATAGTCGACATACGATTTGGCACCCATGGCCAACATCTTTCCGGCAAATTTCCCTGGTCCCGAGAAATCAACCAGACAAGCAAGTTTGATCTCCTTGTCCGTCACTCCCCGAACGTTTCCTGCGTAAGCACTGCTCGCAATCCAGCACAACAAGATCATTTGTATCAGGCCCAAAATTAAGATTCGTCTTTTCATGAGATCTCTCCTTTTTTGATATTTCAATCTTATTAAATCAGGGAATTCCTGATTTGATTCGAAAAATCTGGAACCAGGTTTCAAAAAACCCGTGAGAGCAACAACACAAGTGTCTGCTGGAAGAACAAACCTAATACTTAAACGGCCATGTTTTCCAGTAGACCTTGATCCGTTGGTAAATACCGACCAATCCCTTAGGCTCTACCAAAAGGGTTCCGATAATTACCAGCCCGAAAATACCCAGCTTGATTTCTGCCATTAATCCACTCAAAGCGGGGTATGAGTCTTGTAGCATGTCGACGATATAAACAATGACGTGGGGAATGCCCGTGATTAAAATCGCACCCAGAACCGTTCCCAACACGGTGCCCAATCCGCCGACAATAATTACAGCTATTGCTGAGATTGTCAATGAGATACCAAAACTACCGGGAACAATCCATCTGCTGTAATGGGCAGTCAGGCAACCGGCCATACCTGCATAAAAGGCGCTGAGTGAAAAAGCGATAATTTTGTATTTAGCAATGGGAATTCCCATCGCTTCCGCTGCGGTATCTCGGTCTCGAATCGCAATAAAACTTCTGCCAATCTTACTGCGAACAAAATTATTGGTGACAAGAACGGACAGGCAAGCAAAAGAGGTTAAAAAATAGAAATACTGCAGTTGGGATTTGACTGTCCATGGGCCGATGGTTATGTGTTTGACCGCCATCCCCAGGTCGCCCTGGGTCAAGTCCCAGTGTTGAATGATATATTCGATGATAAACCCGAAAGCCAGAGTTCCCAGTGCGAGGTAAAGCCCTTTCAGTCGCAGCGATGGAATGCCGATAATCAGACCCAAAGCGGCGGCGATCAAGCCTGAGAGCGGCAGCGAGATCAAAAACGGCATCCCGAGTTTTGCGGTGAGCAGCCCGGATGCATAAGCTCCAATGGCAACGAAAGCGCCATGCGCCAGGGAAAGTTGACCCGTGTAGCCGATGAGCAGGTTTAACCCAAGTGCGCCGATCAGGACAATGCTGATCTCATTCAGGATACTCAATTGGTAGCGGCCTAAAAACAGAGGGATAATAATCAGTGCCAGAACCAGAACAGCCAACCATGATTTTTGCCAACGATTTTGCAGGAGAGCCATGTCCTCTTTGTAGCTCACCTTAAATTTCCTGTACATCCTTAACCTCTCTTTATTAAACGCGCTTAACTTCTTTTATACCGAAAATACCGTGGGGTCGAATCATCAATACCAGAATCATGATGACAAAAGCGGTCACATCCTTAATATCGCCGAAATGAAAACCGCCAAGCGCGAGACCGGTCAGGTACGTTGCCGCCAGGCTTTCAATCAGACCGACCAGGACGCCACCCACAACTACTCCGCCGATACTCTGCATCCCTCCCAGAATGGCCGCCGCCATTGCCTTGATCCCAATGTGGCTCATACCGGTATGTACAAAGCTCTGCTCTGCTAAAAAAATTCCGGCGACACTGGCGACAAAGGCTCCCAAAACCCAGGCCAGCATACGCATTTTCTTAACATTAATTCCCATTAAACCCGCTGTATCCGAGTCTTCAGCAGTTCCCATCAAGGCGATTCCCAATAAAGACCGTTTAAAAAACAGGATAAAGAGAAAAAAAAGGACGATGGATACCCCAATCGTGACGACCAGTGCCTGTGAGAATATCATTCCACTGACGGTAAAGGTTTTCCCGATAAATGGTGATTTGATTGAATGGGGATCATGTCCCCAGAGCAAGCCTGCCAAGGAAACCAGGATACTGGCCAGCCCGACCGTCACCAGGATGGTTGCATGCACAGGCTCACCCACCAGTTTCCTGAATATCAGCAAATCAATGAGAGCACCCACGATGCAACTCAGCGCTATGGCTGCCAAAATAGCAAGCAGGTAGGGGACTTCAAGTTCTGTCGCAAAATAATAGCAGATATAAGCCCCAATCATACAAAGCTCACCCTGGGCAAAATTGAGAATCCCCGTTGATTTAAAGATCAACACAAATCCAAGGGCGACCAGCGCGTAAATAGCCCCCATTGATAAGCCACTGAATATAATGTCGACTGCAGTTTCCATCTTTCCTCGTCAAATTCAAACCGATTAACTCTAAGGATCTAACCAAGATCCATTTCAAGGGTCAATACATACTTTCAAGTTCCGTTTTGAACTGTTTTGCAATGACTTTCCGCTTTACTTTTTGAGTGGCCGTTAACTCTTCATCATCCTGATCAAGCTCCTTGCTGAAAATAAGGAATTTCTTGATCTGTTCAACCCGCGCCAGATTTTCGTTGAGTTTGTGTATCTCTTGTTCAATAAACTTGAATACCTCGGAATTCTGGGCCAGGCTTTTATAATTGGTATACGATATCTTCTGGGCTGTCGCCCATTTGCCCACGTTATCATATTCAAGCTGAACCATTGCGGTCAGGTACTTTTTACCGTCACCAAAGACGATGGCTTCTTTGATATACGGACTGCATTTCATGTTGTTTTCAATCTCAGAGGGTGAGATATTCTTGCCACCTGACGTAATAATAATGTCCTTTTTGCGGTCGACGATATACAGATGGCCATCTTCATCAAACTGTCCAACATCCCCGGTGTACAACCAACCGTCTTTCAATGTCTCAGCGGTTGCTTGCTGGTCTTTGTAATAGCCGCTAAAAGAGGACTCTGCATTTAATAGTATCTCGCCATCCTCGGCTAATTTCAGTTCAACCGATGAGATGGGTTGTCCCACGGAACCCGGTTTGACTTCATGGTGAGGCCCGGTTCCCCCGCCACAGCTTTCTGTCTGGGCCCACATTTCAACAGCAAAAACACCCAATGAATGGTAGAATTTTAAAATTTCCGGTGAAATGGGTGCGCCGCCGCTCATCATAATTCGGCAATTCAATAACCCCAACTTATCTCTCAGGGGTCTAAAAACAAAAAGATATGCCAGTCCGTATAAAAGCATCCAAGGCCATGGAATTGACTTCTTTGCCATTCGATATTCGGCGACCCGTTTGCCGATGGGATGAAACGATTGAAACATGAAGCGCTTGAAGCGAGTTGTGTCTTGTATCTTTAGCATAACCATCGAATGCATCTTTTCCAGTATTCTAGGAACCGCCGCAAAAAAGGAGGGAGATATTTCACTAATATTCTCCTGAACCGTTTCGATTGATTCTGCAAAATTAATCGTATATCCACAGATCAGGGGAATGCTGACAGAGAAACTGCGTTCCAGAATATGGCAAAGCGGCAGATATGAAACAACCGAATCCTTATCCGATAGTTTTAAAATATTATTGAGACCATGAATGTTCAACATATGATTGCTGTGGGGAATCATACACCCTTTCGGTAGTCCGGTTGTACCCGACGTGTAGACAAGAAATGCGGTGTCAGTCGACCGGGTTTGCTCTACAAACCGGTAATACCGGTCCGGGTCTGCCTCATCAACCGACTGTCCTGTCTCTTCAACTGAACGATAGCTTTTAATAATTGGATCCGAATAGTGGCGCAAGCCCTTCATATCAAAAACGATAATCCCTTCCAGGCTGGGGACGTTCTCTTTAATGGCCAATACTTTGTCAGCCTGTTCCTGGTCCCCCACAAATATGAAGCGGGATCCGGAGTGCTCAATGACATATTGACATTGTTCTTCCGAATTGGTCGGATAAATCCCGACCGAAATTCCTGACAACGACTGGACGGCCAGATCCGCAAATACCCATTCCGGGCAGTTTTCGGCCAGGATGGATACATGATCCCCGCTCTCCAGCCCAAGGTCATCTAACCCCATGGACAAGTACCGGACTTTTTCCAGGTATCTCCGCCATGAAACCTCCTTCCAGATTCCTTTGGTCTTTTCCCTCATGGCAACCCGGTCCTTATATTTCCGAGCCTTCTCAACCAGCAATCTGGGGTAAGTGGTGTTCGGTTTTTCCATGACAGCCTTTTCTAAGTTCAATTGGGTATGTTTTCTAGATTTCTCCAAGATAGGCCTGGATGACTTCCGGATTCTCGGCAATTTCCCGGGGTGATCCTTCGGCGATTTTATGTCCAAAGTTCAAGACCATGACTCTGTCGGACAGATCCATGACCACACCCATTTCGTGTTCCACAAGGGCGATCGTGATTTTCATCTCCTCGTTTACATCCAATAGATAACGGGCCATGTCCTCTGTCTCTTCGGAGTTCATGCCGCTAACCGGTTCATCAATCAGGAGCAGTTTCGGCTTCATTGCCAGGGCACGTCCCAGTTCCACTCTTTTTTGAAGTCCATAAGAAAGACTGGCCACCGGTTTTTTTCGCAAATTCTGTAAATCCAGGAATTCAATAATCTCCTCGACATCGTCTCTGCAACGAATTTCACTTTTGGAACATCGGCCCAGATAGACGGCGGCTTCCAGCAAACTGTAGTTCATTTTATGTCCCTGGGCCGACATCAAGTTATCCAAGACGGTCATTCCACGGAACAGTTCAATATTCTGAAACGCGCGGGCGATCCCAAGCTGAGCAATCTTATGCGGCTTCATGCCCGTTATCTTCCTACCATAGAATTGAATGTCGCCCTTCTGTGCCCGATAGATGCAATTGATACAATTAAACAAGGTCGTCTTTCCCGCACCATTGGGACCAATAATCGAAAAGATTTCGCCTTCCCGGATGGAAAAGGAAATTTCCTTTAACGCTTCGATTCCCCCAAAATGGATGGAAAGGCCAGAAATCCGTAACAGCTTTCTATCCTCTGCCTCTATGAAAGCCATCTTTTTCGTCGTTTATAGTGTTTGATGTCGCGATAGTTTTTACGCTGACCCGTTTCGGACAATCCCAGGTAAAATTCCCGGATATCCTTATCCTGTTGTAGTTCGTTACTGGGACCTTCCATGACAATTCTACCGTTTTCCATAATATACCCGTAGTGGGAAATGGAAAGTGCCATATTCGCATTTTGTTCCACCAATAGGAACGTCAGTTTTTCCACCTGATTAATACGCTGCACAATTTTGAAAATCTCTTGAACGATCAAAGGGGCTAATCCAAGCGAAGGCTCATCCAACATGATCACCTTGGGACTGGATACGAGTGCTCGGGCAATGGCCAGCATCTGCTGTTCCCCCCCGCTCATATATCCAGCAAGTTGGCTAGTTCGATCCGCTAAGATGGGGAAAAAATCGATAACGCTCTCTCTGAGTTTCGGATATTGATTTCGATTCGGCAGTGTATATGATCCGATCTTCAGATTCTCTTCCACCGTCATTTCGGCGAATATCCGCCTGCCTTCAGGAACTTGTATGATGCCCTTGTCTACGATTTCATACGGCTCTTTATGGGTCAGGATCTCACCCTCGAATTCAATGCTGCCCTCTTCCACTTCCAGATTGATGGTATGGCGTATCCCGGAAATCGAATTGATAGTAGTTGTCTTGCCTGCCCCGTTGGCACCCAGCAAAGTAACGATCTGACCAGGCGTCAATTCGATGGATATCCCCTTGAGCGCTAAAACGATATCGTTATAGGTGGTCTCAAGATTGGTTACTTTTAGCATGATTCTCCATCTTGCGCGCCATTGTTGGCTGCTATTGTGAAAAAGGCGGGAAGCTGGTCTCAGGAAAAAAATGACTGGTTGTTTGATTGTCTTCAAATTTTTTAGTCCGACTATTAGCAGCAAATAAGGTGCCAGATAGTATTATGTTATAATGCTACTATTTACAGTGATCTAAATATACATGTTTTTTGTGGCCCCAGGCGAAGAGTTGATATATCAATCGTAAAGTCAATATATTGACTGATATCGTTGTGAATTATCATCCCTTCCTTCTCCTGATTAACCGTGACTGTGGTTAACCCATTTTGCTGCCTGGTAATGGTTGAATCGGCTAAAAACCATTTCTGAAGTGATTGGCCACCGGAATGTCCATGATTCCGGGTTCCGCCGTGCAAACTGACGGGATGCTGTTGACGACCGATGCCGACACAGCAAGTTCCTCTGCTCCGGTGCGATAGGGGTAGTCCTTCGGTTTGTTGAGATCAATATCGATTTGGACGCCGGGCAGCCCGCTGATTCTGACATTCCAGAGATTGTAATTCGGATTTTCAAGATGGGCGGTCTCCATGATCCAGGAAATGGAGAGTGTTACCAGACGATTCCCGCCAACAACAGCGTGCCAGCGCCAGTTGGTATGCCCGACTGTCCCCTGCTTGATCAGACCGGCTGCCATTTGAATGTCGGTTGTGGCCGGTAGCATGATGTGCTCTGTCTCAACACGATCCAGCTGATAACCGAGTCGAGCTACAATGTGGGCCACCACTTCGGAATACATGCCATTCAATATTTCGGCGGGTGCCCATGCTGGATCATTTGGGTTGATGGATCCGGCTGGTGTGCCGAAACCCAGAACATCAAACACATAGTTAGGGTCCTGCACCAGATTACATTCCACAATTTCACTGATAAAGATACTGTCAATGCGGCTGCAGAGCCCGGTTGCCACTGTTGCAATCTTTTCGACAATAAATCCTGGATTGAGACCGGTTCCGAACAATGTTGAGCGGCCTGCCCGGCAGGCCGCTTCGATTTCGCTGACGTAGCTTGCTCCCCAGTATTGCGGGTACGTATGACCGTTGATACTGATGACACTCTTGCCAGATGCCAGCAGTCGGCAGATGATCTCGTTGTGATGGGTGTAGGGGGGCTGAATCCGGGCAGCATGGATAACGACGTCAGCATCCAGAGCTAAAATCACCTCAATGTCACGAGTGGCGAAAACGTCGGTTGGATCTCGTCGGGCAATCTCTCCCGCATCTTTCCCTGCTTTCTTTTCGCTGTAAACATAGAGTCCGACCAGCTCCAAATCAGGATGGTCAATAACGGACCTCAGGCAAGACTTCCCCATCGCTCCTGTTGCCCACTGAATCACTCGACACTTCATAAACGCCTCCCTTAAGTCATTCTCGAATCCTGATTAAATCCCCTTCACACAATTGTATTTCAGAAACCATGCAGCAAACTCCATACCAGTGAGTCGAACTTGTTGTGAAATCAGTCGTAATTTGATCAACTTGGGTTGCCAATTATTTTTCGGGAGAGTCTGTGGTTACTTTCAAGGATCAAAATATTGACTAACCCTTATGTGCAGGGTGATTAACAGGGTATGCAAATCTGTTAAAAAAAACGGTGTTTACCTTAGTAGTCAATAACAATAATAAAAGAAGGTCAGAAAAACAATATCTTGATCGATGATTGTCTATCTTCGTTCCTGAAGTTCTGTGCTGGTTGTGGTACTTAAATGGGTTATCAGGAAAACAGTAACGATTCGAACATCAACAACCCAGCACTCTCTAATTCACGACCTGCATAGGGCATTGATACAAGGAATGAATCAAGAAATTAGAAGACAGATAGACCGGATGTGCCATCCAAGAGGGATTGCTATTTTCGGTGGGATGACAAAGGCTGGCGGATTGAAGTCAAGGATCTTGACGGTATGACCGATGTCCTGTCTATCTTGACATTTCTGCAGAATCCGGGGCGGAAAATCGGTATCATGGGTGGCGGTGGCGCCATTGGGGTCTATTCTTCCGACTTGGCATATAGTCTGGGGCTTGAATTGCCGGTTTTTGCCGATGAGACCCAGAATAAACTGAGCGCTATTCTGCCAACCCCCGGCGCCAGCTTTGCCAATCCGATTGATATGGCGGCTCCCACTTCACCATTGGAGTTGGTGATCAGTTTGATACGTGAGACGTTGAAGCGGGAACCGATTGATGTGACAACACGGACCTTTAATCACTTTAACGGTCTGGAGGTCCCCTCGACGGAGGGATACTTCGAAAAACTGATGGCGGAACTGCTGTCACTCAAAGCGGAGACCGGCAAGGATATTGTGATGGTGATTCAAAACCGGGCCCATGCAGCGGATCATATTGATACAGAGAGTACCTACCGGAGAATCCGGCACCAGTACCTACAAAAAGGCATTCCAGTCTTTGCGAGTGAAAAAAAGGCCCTGGAAGGGATCAACTACTCATTGACGCACCAGAAAAAGATTGATATTCAGGAACATCAATTTGAAGTGCAAGAACCCCATAAACAATTTCTGCAACAGAGGCGGGTGAGCTGATTTTTGGATAGCCTCATAGCCCCGCAGCCCCTCAGATGAGATTTTAGTCTTGACAAGATGAGATTGAACCGCTATTTTGATTCCATCATTTGATGGATTTTTGTTAGCACAGGCCCTTCTGCTAGGTAGACGACTTAAAAATGTGGAAGTGGATTTTCAGGGCCAATTTTTTTTCAAGCTACATTTCATGAATGGAGGATTTAATGTTTGGCATTACATCATACGGGGGACACATACCCCGTTTAAGACTAAATCGCGGTGTTATATATGGCGCTAATGCCTGGATGGCACCTGGATTGATAGGATCAGCCGCTGGAGAACGTTCTATGGCAAACTGGGATGAAGATAGTTTGACCATGGCTGTTGAAGCAGCTCGGGATTGTATCGATGGGTTTGATAAGAGTCAAATCGATGCAGCGTACATGGCATCACTGAACTTCCCATTCGAAGCCCGGTTGAACTCTGGCATTATGGCGACTGCATTGAATCTGAACAGTTCTCTTGATTCAGCTGATTTCACTGCATCAATGCGTGCTGGCGCCTCTGCGTTGGTTGCCGGACTTAATGCGGTCAAATCGGGTGATTTTAGAAATGTTCTGGTTACAGCCGGGGACAGGCGGATCACCAAGATGGCCTATACCCATGAGCTTTTGGCCGGTGATGGAGCGGCAGCGCTGTTGTTGGGATCAGAAAATGTCGTTGCCGAGTTTAAAAGCTCATTTACCATTACCGACGATTTTGCAGATCATTACCGGGGTGAAGGGGAGCAATTTGACTACAACTGGGAGGAACGCTGGATTCGGGACGAAGGGATTTTAAAAATTGTACCGAAAGCTATTCAGGGTTTACTTGAAAAGGCAGGCATCAGCGGCAAAGACATCGACAGATTTGTCATGCCTTGTATGTTTCCGCGTGTTCCGATGCAAATAGCCGGAATGGTGGGAATCGAAGCTGAAAAGGCAGCGGACAACATGCACAATGTCTGCGGTGATACAGGAACCGCTCATCCACTGGTAATGCTGATAGCCGAACTTGAAAACGCGAAGCCCGGCGACAAAATCCTGATGGCAGCTTTTGGTCAGGGGTGTACTGTGATGTTGTTTGAAGTCACTGACAACATTTCAAAGATGAGCAACAAACGGGGCATCAAGGGATGCCTGGCTGATCGCAAGGAAGAGCACAATTATATTAAATTCCTGTCCCACCGGGGGTTGCTGCATCAGGATCAGACCATGAGGGCCGAGGCCAATTGGCGAACGGCAATGAGCACACTCTATCGTAATCGCAAAATGATTTTGGGAATGGTCGGCGGAAAATGTACAAAGTGCGGTACATCTCAGTGGCCGCAGATGGAAACCTGTGTGAATCCGGATTGTAAGGCTGTGAACACCCAGGAGGACTGCGAATTTGCCGATCAGCCAGCTTCCATCATGACATATACTTCAGACCTGCTGACATTCACTCCTGATCCGCCCGCCCATTACGGGATGGTGACATTTGAAAACGAAGGACGGGGATTGTTCGATTTTACCGACTATGAAAACGGAAAGATAGAAGTGGGTCTTCCGGTCCGGATGGTATTTCGTATTCGGAATATCGACAAGCAAAGAAACTTCACCCAGTACTACTGGAAAGCAAAACCGATCATTAAGCAAGAGGAGGTGTAAAATGGCTGAAGGTATTAAGGACAAGGTGGCAATCATCGGTATGGGCTGTTCAAAGTTCGGTGAAAGATTTGATTGTGGACCGGATGAACTGATGGTGGAAGCTTTCGAAGAATGTATCCAGGATGCTGGAATCGACCGCGACGAAATACAGGCGGCATGGTTCGGCCAGTGCTATGATGAACTGGGCACCGGAAAAGGGGCTCCCGGCATGGCCATCCCTTTGCGGTTACCATATATCCCGGTCACCCGGGTGGAAAACTTCTGCGCAACCGGGACAGAGGCTTTCAGGGGCGCTGTCTATGCAGTCGCCTCTGGAGCCTGCGACATCGCGCTGGCCCTGGGAGTTGAAAAGTTGAAGGACACCGGATACGGTGGACTGCCTGCGATTGATGGTGTTAATAGCGGTGCTCTTGCAGGACAGATTCTGCCGAACATTTCTGCTCCCGGCGCTTTTGCTCAGTTGGCCAGTGCTTATCGAGCCAAACACAATGTGGACTACAACGATTTGAAAAGAGCAATAGCTCAGGTATCGGTGAAGAGCCACGCTAACGGCGCGAAGAATCCCAAGGCCCACTTGCGAAAGCCGATCAGTATCGAAAAAGTTATGGGTGCCCCTATCATAGCTGATCCTTTGGGATTGTTTGACTGCTGTGGTGTCAGCGACGGATCTGCCTGTGCGATCGTCACCACACCGGAAATCGCGAAAAGTATGGGCAAGGACAACCTGGTCTCAGTCAAGGCATTGCAACTTTCTGTCAGTAACGGTGAAGAGGTAGGGTATAAGGATTGGGACGGTTCATATTTCGCTACAGCCCGACAGGCTGCCAAAAAGGCTTATAAAGAAGCCGGGATCAAGAATCCGAGGGAAGAGATCAGCATGCTTGAAGTACACGACTGCTTTTCCATCACCGAATTCGTGACTTACGAAGATCTGCAAATTTCCCCTGAGGGCGGTGCCCTCAAGGATGTTATGGATGGTTTTTACAACTCAGACGGCCAAATCCCCTGCCAGATTGACGGTGGTTTGAAATGCTTTGGCCATCCCATTGGTGCTTCCGGTCTGCGAATGCTGTATGAAATGTATTTGCAGCTGCAAGGTAAAGCAGGTGAACGCCAGCTGGCCGATCCCAGGGTTGGGATCACCCATAACCTGGGCGGATTCCCCTCTGCAAATGTCTGTGCGATGGCCATTGTCGGACGTTACGAATAGGCACTCATCCAACCTTAGCACTTACGCTGGGCCGGGATTCTAAACCAGCCCGGTCATAGGCTTCGCCTCAAAGTAAATCCCCCTTGAAAGGGGGATTTGATCACATCAAAACCGTTTTGTTATCAAATTCTTCTTTATTCCATTCCGTTTACGATCTCGGAAATATCTCTGACTTTTAAATCGTTCTCCAAACCCTCGACTTTGACAGCATCCTCCAGCATGGTCAGGCAGTTGGGGCAAGCGACGGCCAGAACCTGAGCGCCAGTATCATGGGCTTCGCGGACACGGATTCTGGCGGGGCTGTCTTCGCTGCCACCCAGGAAATCAGTGTAAAAGTTTCCACCACCACCACCACCGCAGCAGAGGGCGCTTTTTTTGTTTCTTTCCATTTCGGCCAGTTCAATCCCTTTAACCGTTTTCAGTAGTTTTCTGGGACTGTCATACTGTCCATTCCAGCGACCCAGAAAGCACGGATCATGATAGGTCACTTTCATGTTCAAAACAGGGGCCTCAAGTTTACCGGATTGCATCAACTGTGGCAGAATCTGGGTATAGTGGGGAACCTCAAAATCCCCTCCATATTTCGGATAGCTGTTCTTAAACACGTTATAGGAATGAGGGGAAAAGGTAATGATCTTTCTAACCCCCAGTCCCTTGAATTGCCGGATGTTTTTTTCTGCCAGTTCTTCTAACAGTCCCTCTTCGCCCAGCATTTCGACCTCGTTACCATCAGAAATCTCCTGGTTCCCCAAAACGCCAAAAGAGGCTCCGGCTTTCAGTAACAGCTTTCCCAAGGCCTTGGCTGCAGTTTGAGCTCTGGTATCATAAGATCCTTCACAACCGACATAGAAGAGCTACTCCTGGTTGGAATAGGGTTCAATCTGGGTATCCTCTAGCCACTGGCCTCTTTTTTTGGCGGATTTATTCGTTTTGGGCCTTTCAATATCCTGAGCTGTGGCCACGATGCCACCGGTTCCATTTCCCTGATTTTCTTACAGGGAAAAAGTCGTAGCGAGACCTTGGTAATAATGCCGGTTACACCACCCCAACCCAGAAAGAAACTCATATCCGGCAGTGGGTGCCGAGTAAACCAGCCGGACCCGACAGAACAGGACCCGAATTTACAGATCTCACCAGTGGGCAGAATCACTTCCAACTCAGGTGGTTTTTTCGCCTATCGCCAGGCGGCAAAGATCGCTCATATAAATTGGCATGATTCCCCTCCTGGAAACCGGTTTGCCCAGGGTCTGCATACAGGCCGGACAATTAAAGACACACAATTGGGCTCCAGCGTTTTGCATATCATCCATATTTTTCTCTTGCAGATCGAGGCAAAAGCGGCGGCTGCCTTTTTTCTTCTGTCCGGTGATGGTCGCACCGCAACAGAGGGCATTTTCGCCCACATATTCCCTCTCAACTTGCTCCACGCCAATTAAATCGAAGATTTTCTCAACAAATGGGAACTTGTCCGGGGAGAGCCTGGAGGAACAGGGTCTTTGATAAGCCACTTTATAGTTCAGCGGTCTGATGTCTTCTTTCAGTTCAAGCAGCTTGTTGTATAGGTATTCAAACAGATGCACCGATTTTAAAGGAACATCGATTCCGAAGGCTGGGGCATATGACTCCCACGTACCGTAACATTCATCGTGGAAGTGAATCCCCTTATCAGCCTCGTGGTCTGCAATCGTTTTAATAATCCCTGGCAGTTTCTCGATGATGAGTGACGTCCTGGCGTAGTGCAGGTACATAATCTGACAGAAAAAGTGAAACATCTTGCGGAAATCGGGAGACATGATGGTCAACCCATAAAAAGCTTCCCCCGGATCAGACTGCCCAGTGGGCTGAATACACCCAGATTGAGAGCTGACCCTTCGATCTCAGGGATTTCAGGTTCTCCCCGGAAGGGGATGCCCAGTTGAACTCCTCTTTTGATTAATGGTTCCGGCAGGGGGGCCAGATCCAGCTCTTCCTGTCTCTGGATAATCAAATAAAATGGGTGATTCCCGTTTGGACATTACTCTTCACAGGCATAGCAGGTGACACAGTCCTTCAGCATAAATGACACTTCCTGGTTAATAATTTTCCCCATCTCCACCTCAGCCGTATCTTCGTTAATATCCATATACTGGCACCTGGTCAGGCAGTCATAACTGTCGCAGGCAAAACACCTGTTTTCATCAAATGATAATTCAAACATGGTCCCAACCTCCATTGATTATTGGACTCAATGCGGATCTTTCAAATAAAATAAGCAGTCCAAATGTGATCTTGACCATGATTCAATTGAATTATGCGAGTGCTAACGGATTTTAAAAGGTGTGTAAAACAAATTAAACCTGAAAAAGGGCACTGTTTTCCTGAACTATAAGCACCTTTCAATGACTCCCTAATTGTGTATTTGCGCCGGTTCTGATATGATCAGGCCTGAACAGCGCATCCCGATCCGGGGCTTTCCCCTTCCCGTTTGATCCATTGAAATTTGAGAATTCTATGCAGGAACTTTTTAAACATCGATGACCCGGCAGGATACCTGCAGTTCCAATTTTTTGTTGGGGATAAAAAAATTAGAGACGAACCACTATGGCAAAAAATAGAAAAGATTTGGGAACGGTCTACTCGACGGATCAGGGTACGATGTGTCCTCAATGTGGAAACCCGGTGGGCGCCTGTGACTGCAAGCAAAATAATACCATCCCGGTGGGGGATGGCATTGTCAGGATCAGCCGCGAGACAAAAGGACGCAAAGGCAAAGGGGTGACATTGATTCTGGGGCTGCCGCTGTCCCAGGATGAGTTGAAAAAGTTGGCGAAAAAACTGAAGCAAAGATGCAGTACCGGTGGGACTCTGAAAAATCGAACCATTGAAATTCAGGGAGACCACCGGGAAACGCTTTTCGAAGAACTGAGCAAGCAAGGCTACAAGGTCAAACAGAGTGGGGGCTGAAGTGAGAGGCTGATCGTGTTATTCACAAATAGGCAGTTATTTTTACAGTAAAATATTTATTGACCGATTTCAAAATGAGAAGTAGTTTTATCAAGAATCATTGTTAATAAGGGCCTGCTTTGGAATTAGGAAAAAGTCATATGAAAGGTGAGGTAAAAAACCGTCGGGACAAAATTATCAATGCGTTTAAAGAAAAAGGGTACCGAATTACCTCCCAGCGACTTGCAATCTTTGATATCCTGGCTAAGAGTGATGAGCATCCCAGTGTTGATATGATTTACAAGCAAATAAAAAAAGAATTCCCTGTCACCAGCCTGGCGACGGTGTACAAAACCATCGTTGCGGTGAAGGAGCTTGGAGAGGTGCTGGAATTAGGTTTCAGTGATGGCTGCAATCGGTATGATGGTCAGAAACCTTACCCACACCCCCATTTGATTTGCACAGTCTGCAAAAAGATTTGCGATCCCGATCTTGAAAGCCTGGAGCATGTGACAGAGGAGCTCAGAAAGGAAAGTGGCTATAAAATAGATCACCATCGGATTGATTTTTTTGGTGTTTGCCCGGATTGTCAAGGCTAGGCCGAAAAAGGTTTTTTTGTTTTATTAACGATAATTATTATCAATAAATAATGCTTATCGTCAAATTCGCCTCTCTAGTGATCTTTACTCAGTTTCAGATTTTGTCTTTTCCTAATGCTAAAACCCAACTTTTTTTATTTTTGATCGTGAAATTTCATGTCAGGTTGGAACTCGAAAGAAAAACGGATATTCGCCGTTTTGTAAAGCGATTCACCCGGGCTCCTATAAGGGGCTGATGCTCAGGAATTTTCGCACTGTTTAAATGCCAAAAAAGCGGCCTCTTGAGCTGAATTCGGTTTCATCCTCCGTTGATATTAACTCAATTAATAAAGGAGAAAGGTATGAAGAAGAAACTTACCAATAATGCGGGTGCACCTGTTGCGGATAACCAGAATGCGATGACGGCTGGGCCGCGTGGTCCAATGTTGTTGCAGGATGTGTGGTTTTTGGAGAAACTGGCCCATTTTGATCGGGAGGTCATTCCTGAACGGCGAATGCATGCAAAAGGTTCAGGGGCATTTGGGAATTTCACTGTCACCCATGATATCACGGCTTACACAAAAGCAAAGATTTTTTCTGAGATTGGGAAGAAAACGGATCTCTTCGTTCGGTTTTCGACAGTAGCGGGCGAAAGGGGTGCGGCGGATGCTGAAAGAGATATTCGCGGATTTGCAATCAAGTTTTATACAGAGGAAGGAAACTGGGATTTGGTGGGTAATAACACCCCTGTTTTTTTCTTGCGCGATCCGATGAAATTTCCGGATCTGAATCATGCCGTCAAGCGGGATCCTCGCACAAACATGCGCAGCGCGCGTAACAACTGGGATTTTTGGACATTGCTACCCGAGGCACTGCACCAGATTACGATTACGATGAGTGACCGTGGGATTCCATTATCATATCGTCATATGCATGGGTTTGGCAGCCATACTTTCAGCATGATGAACGCTGACAACCAGCGTGTCTGGGTAAAGTTTCATCTGACTTCCCAGCAGGGAATTAAAAACCTGACCGATGCAGAGGCCGAAGCCATTATCGGCAAAGATCGGGAAAGCCATCAAGGTGATCTTTATCATAGTATTGAAAATGGTGATTATCCCCGCTGGGACTTGAAAATTCAAGTCATGACAGAACAGGAAGCGGCCAATTGTCCGTACAACCCTTTTGATTTGACGAAGGTATGGTTTCAAAAGGATTATCCACTGATTGATGTTGGCGTCCTGGAGTTGAACCGGAATCCAGAAAACTATTATGCCGAGGTTGAGCAGGCGGCCTTCAACCCCGCCAATGTGGTGTCCGGCATCGGTTTTTCACCGGATAAAATGCTGCAGGGACGATTGTTTTCCTATGGTGATGCCCAAAGGTATCGTTTGGGAGTGAATCACCATTTGATTCCCGTAAATGCATCTCGATGTCCATTTCACAGCTATCATCGCGATGGAGCGATGCGAGTGGACGGTAATTATGAGAGTACGCTGGGTTACGAACCCAATAGTTACCAGGAATGGCAAGAACAACCGGAGGCAGGCGAACCACCCCTCAGCCTGGAAGGTGCTGCTGATCATTGGAGTCACCGTGAAGATGATGATGACTACTATTCTCAACCGGCGAAGCTTTTCCAGTTGATGAATGCTGAACAAAAACAAGCGCTTTTTGGTAACACTGCTCGTGCCATGGGCGATGCCTCTAAGGACATCAAGGTCCGGCATATCAGTAATTGCCGGAAAGCAGACCCTGATTATGGCAAAGGAGTTGCTGAGGCTCTGGGCATACCTCTCAGTGATGTGCCTGAATAACGCTGAGACTGTTTGAACAACGAAGGCTGCGCCTTTTTTGGGTGCAGCCTGGGGTCAGCGTCGAGTCATAGCCTAAGCTGGATTTTGCTCCAGAACCCGAATAATGCTTAATATTGTTTGATTTAACGGGGTGGAGATACTGTGAGTTTTACCCAGCTCGACCACTTTTTCGCAAAAGATTTCCACTTCAGTTTTGAATCCCGCTTCTATATCCTGCAACATTGAAGTTTTTCCATCCGGGGAGAGGGTATTCAGCACAGTCACCCACTCCTGCAAATCCTGGTCGGTTAGATTCACGCCATTCGCTTCTGCCAGGGAGATCACCTCCCGCATTGATGTCTCCATCAGTTTCCTGGCTTCCGGAGAGGTCTGGAATACGCCGTAGGGAGCCCGTAAAACAGCCGATACGGGATTCACGCCTACATTGATCATAAATTTCCACCACATCGTTCGCAGCATATCAACCGGTGTTTCGTAATGGATGCCGGCTTTATCAAATGCCTGTTGTACAAGCAGGACCGGTTCACTGATTTGTTGGTTATTGGCTTCCCCAAAATAGTGAACTCCGGGTTTAGAGTAGGTAACCCGGTTACCTTCACGGACGGCGTCAATACCAACTGAGACCGCGTAAAGCACCTTATCCAACCCATAAACCGAACCAATGACCGCTTCACTGTCAAGACCGTTCATGACCGAGATGATAATGGTTTGCTCGCCAACCAGATTTTTTAAATCATTCACAGTCTGAAGGAGGTGGTGATGTTTGAGGGCGACAATGATCAGATCAAAGGGAGAACCTTCATCCGGATTTACAACGGGAATCAGATAGGGTTTTCCGTTGACTACGATCCCATCTTTGTTAAGTCTGTCAAACCGATCACCTTTGGCTATCAGAGCGGTTGTAAAGCCAGTCACTTCGAAAAACCGGGTGGAAAAATATGCACCCATTGCGCCGGCACCAAAAATCGCGATATTTTTTATTTCCTTCATAGATCACTCCTCTTGCTTAAAACTCAGTGGTTCTGGTTTCAATTTATTCTGTTTCAGTCTCATTCTGTGATTACATATAGATGTCACCCTACGTCAATTTAAAGATCTAATACCTGCCATAAAGGGTTATCATACCGCCTTGGAAATCTGATGGGCGGCCAAGGCATTGTACAAAATATTCAGATAATTAGGGATATCACCGGATACATTCAATTGGCAAGGTTCCGCTGTTTTTACTAAAAATTTATAATGGCTTATTTGGATTCTTCACGCTATCATGAGGTGTAGGATAAGACACATTCCTGATAACTCAGTCTGCTGTAAACCGTTGAGTTGATGATCATCCTTACCTGAGAACTTAACTTATTGTGAGCAGGGTTCGAGCCGCGGGTACTCCAAAATTGCTACGGAAGGCTGAACAGGTTTTTCACCTGCAGAGATGAATTCATACTGAACATGCGAGGTCAATTATGAAAAGTATCAATCCGGCTAATGGACAATTAATTGAAGAGCATACAGCACATACACCGGAAGAGGTGAAAGAAATTTTGATTTCCGTGGATCAGGAGTGGCAGTCATGGAAAAACACGTCATTTGAAGAGAGAGCGGCACTGATGAGAAAAGCGTCCGAGATCCTGCTGACCGAGCGTGATGAATATGCTGCTGTGTTGACCGCTGAAATGGGTAAAATCAAAAAAGAGGCGCAGGCTGAAGTTGAAAAATGTGCCTGGGTCTGCCGATACTATGCCGACACGGCAGCGGATACTCTGAAGGATGAATTTGTTGAAACTGCCTACAGCAAGAGTTACATCGCTTTTCAGCCGATAGGCATCGTGCTGGCGGTGATGCCTTGGAACTTCCCCTTCTGGCAGGTCTGGCGTTTTGTGGCGCCGGCTTTGATGGCTGGAAATGCCCCAGTTCTGAAGCATGCATCCAATGTGTTCGGAGCAGCCAAAAAAATTGAAGAAGTTATTCATAAAGCAGGTTTTCCGAAAAATATCTTTCGTTCGTTGATTATTCCGTCAAGTCAGGTGGAAGCGGTTGTTACAAATCCCCTCGTCAAAGCGGTGACTCTGACTGGAAGTGAGCCTGCCGGTATGCAAGTGGCATCAACAGCCGGCACGGAGTTGAAGAAAGCGGTCATGGAACTGGGTGGTTCGGATCCGTTTCTGGTGATGGATGATGCGGACCTGGAGAAGGCCTCTTCCGTATCTATAACTGCTCGTTTACTGAATGCTGGACAGGTCTGTATTTCAGCGAAGCGATTTATTGTGATGGAAAGTGTTGCCAAAGAGTTTGAAGAACTCCAGAAACAGAAGATGGAGGCCCTGGTGGTAGGTGATCCGTCGGATGACAATACGGATATGGGACCCATGGCCCGTCCGGATTTTGTTGATGATATTGAAGCCCAGGTGCAGAAATCCATTGAAATGGGTGCCCGCCTGGTGACGGGTGGTAAAAGAAAAGATGGACCCGGGAATTACTACGAGCCAACGATTCTGGCGGATGTCAAAAAAGGGATGCCTGCCTATGACGAAGAGACCTTTGGACCCGTTGCTGCCATTATTACGGTGAAGTCCGAGGAAGAGGCAATTGCGGTGGCCAATGACACCCCCTATGGACTGGGAGCCAGCGTCTGGACAAAAAATGCCGAGCAGGGGGAACGTCTCGCGCGGCAAATCGATTGTGGAATGGTGTTTATCAACAATATGGTTTCTTCCAATCCTGCCCTGCCGTTTGGGGGTGTCAAACGCTCCGGATTTGGCAGGGAGTGCTCGGAATATGGCCTGAAGGAGTTTATCAATATTAAGACGATCTGCGTTTAAAGCCTCCCCCTTACTCAGCCGCCCTAGGGGCGGCCTCCTCCTCTTCTTCCTTAACATGTTCTGCCGCATCCTGGTAGAGACTGGTCAGATATTTAAGCAGTTCGTGAAAATCCTGTTGCACAAAAGGCTCAAATCCGGCTTTATCTGTACTACTGATGTCGATGGTTTTTCTGAGTCTGTCTGAGTATTCAATATAGTGTTGCTCGTCCGGCAGGATTTCATTGACCATGCGTCTCTTGCGGATGAAGAGAGCTTGCCGGCTTTCACTGCCCTGCTCAAAGAGCTTGTCTTTTGTCATCGACCAGAAATTGGCCTCGGACCGCAACAACGTATATTGATCTTTGGTAATGCCCCGATGAATGGTTTCAATCAGGGCTGCTTTACGGTCATTAAAATCTGTGGGGTAGATTTCTTCCAGCGCTCTGGCGAAATCAGTTTTTAGGGTTCTGTCTGTTCGGATGAGTTCCATCTCATAGGTTCTTCGATCATGGAGGATCTGCATTTTACGGTTCAGGCCGTTTTTATAAGCAAATCGCAGCTCCAGGAAAAGATTGCTGACGATTGAATGCAGTGATCGCGCAGCCTGAATAATCCTGGACAATGTGTTCTCATCCGCCATACCACAAGAGATCAGAACTTCCTTGTTAATGGGCAGCATTTGTTTGAACGCTTCCAGCTGTTCTCTGACTCCTTGAATTTCGGCTGTAAAGTGTTTCTCATACTTCTTCTCCAATGCCCCTTTCGAGCCGGTCTTTGAAGCGATGGCCACCTCCGGTAGTCCTTTTTCATCCTTGATCTGCGATACATAAAAGGTCTGCCAGTCGGGAGTGACACTGTCTGCTGCCTTCTGCAACGCCTGGCCGGTTCTCTGGGCCAGAATTATGGGTTCACGTATGGTATCCAGTAGTTTTTCAGTCTTCCCCAGATTGTCGATCACCTTTTGGGCGAATGCAATCTTATCATCCAGGACCTGTTGGGCCTCTTTTTTCGCTTTAGAGGCAAACAGTCCCTTGGATCCCACTGATTTTCCCGCCTCCAGCTCCTCGGAGAAGGCTTTCAGGATGTCGGATATCTGTTCGGCCAGATGAGTTGCCTGCTGTTTGACTTTTTTCAAACCCTCGATTTCGCAGCGGTTTTTGAGATACACCGAACCGAAGAGATTGACCGTGCTGATGGTCCAGCTGATGATGGCTTGTGCGGTTTCTTCGGTGTTTTCCTGCAAGTGCTCGATAATCTCTCCCATCAGTCGATTGTTTTCATCCAACAGCCTGATGATGGCCGTCTTACGGGAGCCTTGGCTCTTAGAACCAATAAAGATGGTCTGCCGTTTTTTTAAAGGCTCCTTGAGACTATACAGGTTGTTGTAGAGATGAACGATTTTTTTGCGGATATCATCACTGATTTTTTTTAGATCGCTGCATCTGAGCAGTCCATGCACGATCTCCCGCTGCCCTTCGACACCGATGGATGAAAAATACGCATCGATACTCTTTTCCTGGATAAACTGGGGGTGGGTAATTTTTCTGCGGCCGATAAAATCGTTTAACTGTCTGCGAACAGAATTTTCCATAAATTATTTTAAATTGCAGGTCGTTTATTTTTTGTCTGACTCTATGGTATCAATATTACTAACTATTCGCAATATTTATGTCTATTCATTATTCAAGAAGCCGAATAGTCTGTCAGCTTAGATTATGACGCAGGAAGAAAAGGGACGTTGTTGACAAAGTGTACAAACTAATTTCGACAAAGTATTTAAGCTAATGCTGATGTTGAAACACCCAGTTACCTTGTTGTTTCAGCCAATGAATACACTTCCTCATTTATTCACGAATTTAATCGCAAGTGTTTATTTATTTATTTTTTTGTACACTTAGTCAACAACGTTATATATAGAATCAGAGGTTGGGCACACCCCACCATCAGACACTATACAACAAGTAAAAGGTATCTGCCAAAATAAAAAACCTCCCGCTATTATAGTTGTTTTTTGGGA
>Ga0075122_10000139_pt1 | contig 58266 bp, 57 predicted proteins | sample AntAceMetag02UKB_FD_69790 | JGI IMG/M metagenome (GOLD analysis project Ga0075122, IMG submission 69790) | Saline lake microbial communities from Ace Lake, Antarctica - Antarctic Ace Lake Metagenome 02UKB | ecosystem: Environmental > Aquatic > Non-marine Saline and Alkaline > Saline | place... | reverse complement strand
GTGTCGATTAGTGTTAAGATTAGTGGTCCTTGACTTTTTTTACCCTTTACATTATAATGTCTTTGCTTTATACTATTAAGTAGAAATACTATGGCTTCAGATATACTTACAATAATTCAGATAATCACAGCTATTGTTTTGGTTGTGGTAGTTTTGCTTCAGCAAAAGGGCTCTGGATTGGGCGCCGCTTTTGGTGGTTCTTCCGGTAGTATTGCTAGTACCAAACGTGGAGCAGACAAATTTCTCTTTCAAGCCACTATTGTGGTATCTATAATCTTTTTTGGGGTAGCTATACTGAGTTTAATGGTATAATCCTGACAAAGTCCCTCCAGTTTGGTGGGTAGGCGGGATAAGCTTCTTCTTGCACAAAAAATGAAAAATGCCTTTCTTCTATTATAGAAGGGCTTATTACGTAAAGAAGGTATAATATTTGAAGTTATTATATACCAAGGTTTTTTGCGTAATTGATAGCAGAGAAAGCATGGATTAGGTTAGACCTTCCACGCAATTCATTATATGTTTTCATCTCTAAAAGACCAATTCAAAAAGTATTGGGAAAAAATAAAACGTTCCCAGATAAGACCTATTAGAACACATCACCACGATGTTGCTCTTTTGCGTCGTGCACATGGTAGGACGCTTCCACAACCAAAACAAATTATACAAGTTGGTAGGTTTTTGAATGAAAAAGAAAAAAAGATAGTTTTCATTAGTTTTTTAGTATTTTTTGTTGGCTTGGTCTGGATTGGTGCGGAGTTTGTGGGTAATCATAGAATACAAGTACCTGTAGCTGGTGGCCGTCATGTAGAGGCTATTGTTGGAACTCCGCAATTTATAAATCCTATCTTTGCTTCGACCAATGATGTGGATAGTGATATTACTCGTTTGGTCTTTTCTGGACTTATGCGTTATGACGAAAAGCATCGTCTGGTTCCTGACTTGGCTGTAAAGTATGATGTGAGTGAAGATAAAAAAGTTTATACTTTTGAATTACGCAAAGATGTGTTGTGGCATGATGGTGAGCCATTTATTGCCAGAGATATCCTGTTTACTTTTGAAACCATACAGAATTCTTTGGTAGGCAGTCCTTTAAATATCAGCTTTCAAGGCATAGGAGTAGAGGCTTTGGATGATTATACTATAAGGTTTGTCTTGCCAGAAGCTTTTTCTCCGTTTTTGTCTAGTCTAGTTGTTGGTATTATGCCAGAGCACCTTTGGTTCAATGTGCCACCAGAACAGATGAGACTAAACTCTTTAAATTTACAACCAGTTGGTTCAGGACCTTTCAAATTTAAAAAATTAACAAAAAATGAAATTGGTTATATCTATGATTATGAACTCGAAAGTTTTGAGGACTATTATAGACAAGTTCCATTTTTGAAAGAGTTCGTATTCCAATTTTTTTCTGAATATGAGGGGCATGGTGGTGCAATAGATGCTTTTCGAGAAAAGAAAGTTACAGCTTTGAATTTTGTTCCCAATGCCTTGCGCGATATGGTTGAGCGTAAATATACTCAGCTACATGTGATGGAGTTACCTCAGTATACAGCCTTATTTTTCAATGAAGATCATCAAGATCTTTTGGAAGACAAAGATTTGCGCGAAGCCTTATCTTTTTCAACAGACAAGGATAGAATATTAAATGAAGTTTTGAAAGGTGAAGGTTATATAATAGATAGCCCGATTTTACCTGGCTTTCCTGGTTATGATTCAGAGTTAGGTAAGATTGATTATTCTTTTGAAAAAGCAAATGAATTACTTGATAAAGATTGGACGCGAGTTGGCTCAGAAGATTATAGGAGAACAAGAAAAGAAGAGCTACTAAAAGAGTGGGACGAAGAGCAAGTAAAAATATTAGCAGAACAAACTACTTCGACTGTTGACATAGAGATAGAAGAAATTGCAGTAGAAGATGTCGTAGAGGAGGCTACCAGTACTCCACGTGAGCTAGCAGAAAAAGAAATAGATGAGCGACTAGATGGTGAGTTGCAAGAGGCACAGTTATTTTATCGCGAAGATAAAAATGATAAAATTTTAGAACTTACAATTACAACAGTTGAGAGTGAAGAATACAAAAAGGTGGCAGAGTTGATAGCTGGTCTATGGCAAAATGTTGGTATAAAAACCAATCTGGAGTTCGTAGAGCCAAGAGATTTTTCTCGTAAGGTTTTGAAAGATAGAGATTATGGTATTTTGCTTTACGGTGAAATTGTTGGCGATGATCCAGATCCATTTCCTTATTGGCATTCCAGTCAAATTGACTATCCAGGTTTGAATTTGGGTAGATATGTAAATCGCAATGTGGACGCACTTATCGAAAAAGCTAGAGAGAGTACAGATGAAATTGAAGTTGCTGAGTCTTATAAAAAATTTCAAGAAATCTTAATAGCAGAGGTACCATCTGTGTTCCTCTATATGCCGACTTATACTTATGCCACCACAGACGAAGTTCGTGGAATTGATGTGGCACGTATTTCTCATCCATCAGACAGATTCGCTGATGTCGTTACTTGGTATATGAAGACAAGAGGGAAGTGGAACTTCTAATATAAAATAATAAATCAACAAAGCCGATTTGGTTGATTTTTCTAAAGCGTAGGTTCGATTCCTACTATCGGTACAATTTATTGCTTGTCATAAAAGAGCAATACAATCTTCTTTAATTTAAAATTTAACTAATATATTTTATGAATACAAAAAACAAGTCCGCCTTACCTGCCCGTCAAATGGGAGGTAGCGGAAAGCCTGCAACTAGCGGGCGAAATAAACGGTCATTTGGTAATCGTTCTTCTGTGAAGACGACCCAAAAACCAAAACAACAGCCTGGAAAACATCCCGGGAAACAACCTGGAAAACAAGGTGTAAAGCATTACAAAAAGTTTTCTAATACTAAGAGGACAGAAAGACCTTCTCCTATAAACAGAAGTCCAAACTTGCGCATTATTCCAATCGGAGGATGTGAAGAAGTCGGACGCAATATGACAGTCTTTGAATACAAAGATGATATTATTATTCTCGATATGGGAATTCAGTTCCCAGAAGAAGACATGCCAGGAATTGACTATATCGTTCCTAATACAAAATATTTGGTTGGTAAAGAAAAAAATATCCGTGGCGTTATCTTTAGTCATGGTCACTTAGATCATATTGGAGCTGCCCCTATTTTGTTAGAAAAATTAGGCAATCCAAAAATTCTAGGACGTGATTTGACTTTGGCTCTTATAAAGCACAAGCAAGAGGATTACAAAAAAGGTAGTTCAAAAAACTTGAAGACAATGCAAATAAAAAGTATCAAAGATGTTGTGAGACTTGGCAAGTTTACTATCAAATTTTTCCAAGTGGAGCATTCCATTATGGATGCAGTTGGTGTAATAATTGAGACTCCAAATGGCACAGTGATTCATCCAGGGGATTGGACATTGGAGCGCGATGAGAGTGGTAAGCCAACTGTAGACTATAGTAGTTTGCAAAAATTACCCAAACCAACAGTGCTAATGTTAGAAAGTCTTGGTTCTCTTCATACCAAGAGATCTGGTAGCTACAAAGAAATGTACAATAATCTTTTTAATATCTTAAAAGGTGCAGAAGGCAGAGTTATTATCGGTACTTTTTCTTCTCAGGTAGAAAGAATTAAGTGGGTGATTGACGCAGCTCAGCAATTGGGCAAAAAAGTAGCTCTAGATGGTTATAGTATGAAGATGAATATTGAGATGGCTCAAGAACTAGGATATGTAAAAATTCAAAAAGGACTATTGATTGATATAAGGAAAATAAAAAGCCTACCTGATAAAAATGTAGTGGTAATATGTACTGGTGCTCAAGGCGAAGAAAAAGCAGTACTTTCTAGAATAATTGCAAAACAGCATCGTCATGTTGAGCTCAAGAAAAAAGATACTGTAATTTTCTCATCTTCAGTTATTCCAGGCAACGAGAGAACAATTCAGCGTCTAAAAGATAATATTTATCGCCAGTCTGATCATGTGATTCATGGTGAGATTATGGATGTGCACGTATCAGGTCATGCCACTCGCGAAGATATTTGGGAAGTAATAGATCAAATAAAACCAACTTACTTTATCCCAGTCTATGCCAATCATTACTTTTTGAAAGAAGCCAAGAATTTGGCAGTTGCAAATGGTTTTGACAAGAACAAAATTTTTGTTCCAGACAACGGTTCGGTAATAGAAATAAATCCTCGTACTGCCAAGATGTTGGAAAAAAAGGTACCAAGTGATTATGTTTTTGTAGATGGTTTGGGAGTAACTGATACGCAAAATATCGTTTTGCGTGATAGACATGTGCTCGCTGAAGAAGGTATGGTGGTAGTAATTGCCACAGTGGATACCAAGACCGGACAACTAATACAAAATCCAGATATCATCTCTCGTGGCTTTGTTTTCTTGAAGGAAAATAAAAAACTAATAGAAGATGTAAGACATAAAGTAAAAAAGATGGTCTCAGATTCTGATCCCAAAACTTGGGCAGATACCAATCAGATCAGAAATGATATTCGCGACAAAGTTGGACAGTTCTTGTTTACCAAGACAGAAAAACGTCCTATGGTGTTGCCGGTTGTGATTGAGGTCTAAGTATTGCTTCCACTGAGGATCTAAACAGATTAAAATGATTTGTTATTTATGAGTCTAATAAAGGAATTGCAAAAATTTGATTTGTCAGAGAGTGAGGCCAAAGTCTATTTGGCATGTTTGGAATTGGGACCAGGTTCAGTACAACAAATTGCTAGCAAAGCAAAGTTGAATCGAGTTACTGTATATGGGATAGTTGAGAATTTATTACAAAAAGGATTCTTGCGAGAGGAAAAAGAAAAAACCAAAAGAAAGATTGCGGCTTATCCACCTATGAAGTTGTATGACGTGGTAAGTCGGAGAGAAGAGAGGGTCAAAAGACAGGTTAGAATGTTGGATTCTTTGGTTCCTGAACTGAAGAGTCATACTAAGTCTGGTAATAGTAAAACAAATATTATTTATTACGAAGGTGAAGAGGGATTAAAAAATTGGTCATCTGATGCTTTGGAAACTTCTGGTGAACTTTTGGAATGGACTAAGATAGAATCTTTTACCAAGCATTTTGATGAATATTTGCAATCCTTTTACTATCCAGAAAAATTTAAACGTCAAATTCCAACTAGGTTTATATTTTTGGATACTCCAGAAGCATATAAATATTTCAAAGAACGTTATATAGATGATCCAAAGGCTCCACCAGCCAAAGCTCGTTTTATCCCGCAAGATTTATTTGAGTCACCTGGGTTTATGATAATTTATAATAATCGCTATAGTATAGCTCTGCCAAAGGAAATGAGGGCAGTAACAGTAGAGGATCAGTTGATTGCAGATGCTCAGCGTAAAATATGGGAATTTGGATGGCAAAATGCCAGTGGAGAGATACAAAATAAGCCATATCCTTATGATAATTAATAATGTTGTAGGATTATTACAACATTTAGTATGGTAAAATTTGACTAAGATATAACTAAAAATTAGATAGTGTTAATAAAATGTAGATTTTCAATTTACATTTTTTTATTTTCCTGTAAAATATAGAGTTACAGTATAGTGCTGTGACGAATGTTCATTATATTGGGGGTACACGATGAAACTTAAAGATGTTTATACTTGGCTTAGAGTGTGGACAGTATCGTTTACGTTGACTGGTGCTGAAGCAATGTTCGTGAGAAAGTATTGTGAATTAGTCAGTGATGTGGGTAAGAAAATTGCCGAAGAAAACAGCGTGGAGCAACAGGATATTGACCAGCTTGATGGGGAGATTGAACTGGGTGAAGGAGCTCTACAAGCCTTTGTAGAACTGGAAGATTATTTGGAATCTAATGGAGTGGCAATGAGGAGGAAGTCATGATTATCAAGCGAGCTGATGACAAGCATTTTACTAAGGTTTTCCCATGTGGAGCAACAAGCGATCGCATGGTTTTGCCCGAACCTGATGGAACCAGAGTCAAGGTGACATACCTCACTACTGTTCCAGGTTCAGAATGGAAGGATGTGTGTTACCCATATGACGAGGTTTTTTTCGTCATTGAAGGTTGTGTAGAGGTTGAACTTTCAGATGGCACCAAGCATGATCTTGTTGAAGGGGCTTTGCTTGTGGTCAATGCTGGTGATACTTACACACTCCGTGACCACCGTGGAGGCTCTCGACTTTATTGTGTATTCTCTCCAGTACCAGGGGGTCTGCCGGTCGACAACGATTAAGGAGGAGGAGTTCGTCCCGCCAGCAATTACGCTGGTGGGACGAACAAAGATTTATTATAAACCGACCAAAGAGGTTGGGTTTTTTGATTCCCCCTTACGAAGGGGGAATATACACGAAGTGATTAGGGGGTTTTCGTGCGTGGAATTTTAGGATATCGTGACCTCTACGATAAACCCCACCCCACTACGTGTGTCCCTCCCCTTCGTAAGGGGAGGCCAACGATTTATTTACTGTAACACTTCCCAAACTTTCACGTCCACTATAGTGAGGGGATAACCCAGTACCACAAGGATACTGGGCAAGATCGAATATATGGGATATTGCACATACAAACATCACAAGCGTCGTTGGAAACCAGTTTAACCTGGGAGTTTGTTTGTGTTTTGAAAAATTTGTATTACTTATACTAAATTAAATGCACACGCTCCTAGGGCGTGATTTTTTTAATTTAGTATAATATGAATAATACAAATCTTACCACAATTAAAACTATACAGAAAAAACAAAAAAAAGAAATTTTTGAGATTATTTTGATAGTCTTAAGGAACGTTGGTGATATAGCCCTTATAAGTTTCAAAGTCATAGACAAATTTTTGTCTTGAGTAGTTGTCCACAGGCTATATTTGACACCGACCTACTTACCTAGTATACTTGTAGTGGTGTAGTACTACACCGATGCAAGGATATCTTATAAAAATATGCCAAATACTAAATTTAATAAAGATTTAATTCACAATTTGGTACAAATCCAAAGTGATAAAAACATGGAAAAGTTTTTGGATGTGCTTTTGACAGATTCTGAGTTTGAGGATTTGGTTATTCGTTTGCAAATTTTTAAAAGACTGCTTTCTGGTGAGACTCATCGTGAGATTGCTGAGGAATTAGATATTTCTACCTCTACTGTAACTAGAGGTGCTAATGAACTTAGGAATAAAAAAGACAAAGTAAAGAGAATGATTCAACTTTAACCTGTCATTGCGAGGAATGTGAAACAATGACGTGGCAATCCCAGACTTTATTGCTATTAAGAATGGGATTGCTTCGTCAGTCTTTATTTCATAAGACCTCCTCGCAATGACACACTATATTTTAAAATATGTATATAAATAATAAAAAATTAAACAGTTGGTGGACTTTGCTTAATTAGGCAAGGTCTGGATTGAGTTATTTTAGAGAACTGCTTCTGATCTTGTCCAAGCAGTTTTTTTTATACTAATTATTTTTTTATGAATCTTCCTAAGATAAAAATTCCTCGTAAACCAACTTATATTAATTTCGCCAATGATATTGATTTTTTTGAGTTATTCAAAAAACTTGAGAGGAATTTTGATAATTGTTTTTTGTTTGAGTCATTGGGTGAGCAAAATAGACTGTCACGTTATGCTGTTATTGGTTTTGATCCCCAGCACACTATTCGCGCCAAAGGAAATAAGTTATATTTTGACGACAAAAAATTTGAGGTTGAAAATCCGTACCATGCTTTGAGTGAAATAATTCCACAAAATATTATTGCCCGCCGTTACGCTGGTGGCTTGGTTGGCTATCTGGGCTATGATTGTATCAATTATTTTGAACCGAGTGTCTCAGTCAAAATTCATGAACAATTTGATCAGTTTATGTTTGGGGTTTATTTGGACGGCTTGGTTTTGGATACGATGACAAATCAATTGTTTTATTTCTTCTATAAAAAAAACAGGCTTGAATTGATAAAGAAAATAATAAAGGAGCCGTCTGTTCAAGAAAAAGTTTCAGTAAATTTTCTGCGGGACACTTTGACAGAGCAAGAACACGAGAGATTGGTTAATTTGACAAAAGAAAAAATAAGCGGTGGTTATACATTTCAGTGCGAGGTTGGTTTTAAAAGCGAGTACAGAATCCAAGGTGATAGCATTAAAATTTATGAAAAATTGCGTGAAGTCAACCCATCGCCATATATGTATTTTGTAAAATTTGCTAATAAAAAATTAATTGGTGCTAGTCCGGAATTATTATTTAGCAAGATGGGTAATGAGATTGAAACTCATCCTTTGGCTGGGACAATCAAACGTGGAGAGACAAAATTGGCAGACAAACAGCTGGCCAGAGAGTTATTAAATGATAAAAAAGAAATTGCTGAACACAATATGTTGGTTGATATGCATCGTAATGATATTGGTCGGGTGGCACAATTCGGCACTGTGCAGGTTCGTTCTCTGTTGGATATTAAACAGTTTAACTATGTTCAACATATTGGTAGTGAGATTAGCGGGATAATAAAGCCGGATGAAGATATGTTTTCCGGTTTGGCTTCACTTTTACCTGGTGGAGTTTTGTGTGGCGCGCCAAAAATTGAAACCATAAAAATAATAGATCAAAACGAGCCGGATGCGCGCGGTCCGTATGGTGGTGGTGTTGGCTATTTTGGTTTTAATGGCGATTGTACTTTTGCAATTCCAATTAGAACTTTATTTATCGCGGACGAGTATGCCTACACGCAAACCTGCAGTGGAATTGTCTATGATAGTGTGCCGAAAAAAGAATATGATGAGATAAAAAGAAAATTGGTTGGCATGAAGAATACACTAGCTTATTTTTCCGAAGCAAAAATATGAAAATTTTATTGATAGACAATTATGATTCTTTCACTTTCAATCTATATCAAATGATTGGCGAATTATTTTTGGCAAGACCAGAAGAATTGATTTTGGATGTAAAACGTAATGACGAGATCTCGATAGAAGAAATTCAAAATACAAAATACGATCAAATTATAATTTCACCCGGACCGGGCGATCCTAGTGATCAAAAATATTTTGGTGTCTGTGCTAAAGTGCTGACTGAAGTTGGTAAAACAATTCCGGTTTTTGGGGTTTGTCTTGGTATGCAGGGTTTAGCTTATTATTATGGTGGAAAAATTTTAAGATTATCAGAGCCGGTGCATGGTAAGATTAGTGCAATTGAACATAATCAAAAAAATATTTTTAAAGGTTTACCACAAAATTTGGAAGTAATGCGTTATCATTCTTTGATTGTTGATCCAGAGAGTATTCCAAATTGTTTGTCAGTTACGGCCAAGATCAAAGACGGTAAAATTATGGGTTTGAGGCACAAAGATTATCCAATTGAGGGTGTACAATTTCATCCGGAGTCATTTGCTACAGAGGGGGGAAGGCAGATGTTGGCTAATTTCATTTTTAAAAATTAATAGTATGAAACAATATTTAAATAAAATTATTAAAGGCGAAGATTTGAGTGAGCTAGAAATGGTTGAAGTAGCCCAGCTTATTTTTTCCGGAAAAGCATCTGATATTGAAATTGCCGGGTTTTTATCTGCCTTGGCGAGCAAAGGAGAGAGTGAAGATGAAATTTTCGCTATGGTAAAAGTAATGCGGGAAAATATGGTTGAGGTGGAGGGGGGTGATTATTTGCTTGATACTTGTGGGACTGGTGGAGACGGAGCTAATACTTTCAATGTTTCCACAATTGTTGCACTTATTTGCGCAGCTGCTGGTGTGCCGGTAGCTAAGCATGGTAATCGGTCAGTTAGTTCTAAGTGTGGGAGTTTTGACGTTTTGGAAAAGTTGGGTCTAAGAATTGATTTGAGTCCAGAACAAGCAAAGCAGTGCTTGGATAGTGTAGGTATAACTTGTTTATATGCACCTAGTTATCATCCGGCCATGAAACAGGTTGGGCAAGTAAGAAAAGAATTGGGAATTAGGACCATATTTAATTTTCTCGGTCCGATGCTAAATCCAGCCGGTGCTGGCCATCAACTAATAGGTGTTTCTTCAAAAGAATTAGCAAAGAAATTGGGAAGAATTTTGCTGCGATTTGGTTCAAAAAAAGTTTTGATAGTGCACGGTGATGATGGTTTGGACGAAGCTAGTATTGTGGTACCTACTCAAGTTTATGAATTTGTCTTAGGTGAAAAGATGGTGTCATATAAGATTGAGCCTGAAAAGTATTTTAATTTATCCGAAGTTCTGGGTGGGGGAGTTGAGAAAAATGCGGAAATAATGAAAAATATTCTTTTGGGAAAAGGCACGCCAGCACAAAATGAATTTGTAGTACTAAATACAGGATTGGCTTTTATGGCGGCAGGTAGAGTTGATAGTTTTGAGCCAGGCAAGCAATTAGCTTTGGAATTGATTAAAAGCGGTGCCGGTATGAGAAAGTTGAATGAATTAATAGAATTTAGCAAAAGTCTATGAACATAAAAAAATATTTTGAAAATCGTATAGATAATAGCGTAGGTGGAAAACTATCCGGTATTTTGGAATATAAAATAAAAGAATTAGTAGAATCAAAAAAAAGTTTACCTATAGAAAAAATTTTAAGGGATTTGTCAGTCCAACAGAATAACTTTGCGTTAAAAAGTTTGAAAAAAAGCTTGTTGTTGGCCGAGCCAATTGGTCTGTTGGCTGAAATAAAATTAGCCTCTCCATCAAATCAAGATATTAATTTGCAAGTTGATATAGAGAAACAGGCGATTGAATATGAAAAAAGCGGAGCAGATGCAATTTCAGTTTTGACTGATAAAAAGTTTTTCAAAGGTGACCTTGCCTATCTAAGTCAGATAAAAAATTTGGTTAAAATCCCAGTAATAAGAAAAGATTTTATTTTTGATCCTTATCAGGTCTATGAATCAAAATTTTATGGAGCTGATGCAATTTTGCTAATTGCCACAATTTTGAAAACTGACTGCTTGAATGAATTGATTGAGCTAGCGCATGATTTGAAAATGGAGTGTTTAGTGGAAATTCATACTTCTGAAGATTTAGAAAAAGTTTTAAATACCAATGCCAATATTATCGGCATAAATGCACGTGATTTGCAGACTTTTGAAATTAATTTGCAACGTGTTATTGATTTGGTACCGTTTTTGCCAATAGATAAAATTTTGGTGGCAGAATCGGGTATAAGAAATAGAGAAGATGTTAAAAATTTGAAAAGAAATGGTATAAAAAATATTTTGGTCGGTACTACTTTGATGAAGGTAGTAAACATCTCTGAAAAAATAAAGGAATTAAAATTAATATGAAAACCAAAATAAAAATTTGTGGAATTACTTCGTGCGAACAGGCTATTTCTATAGCCAGGTTCGAGGTGGATTATTTAGGTTTTATTATTAATTTTTTTCGTAGTCCACGCAATATAAGCATGGAAAAGGTTGTTGAAATTGTAAAGCAGGTTAAAAAAATAAATTCTAAAATTAAATTTGTCGGCGTATTTGTAAATCAGAATTTAGATTTTGTTAAAGAAGCTATTTTTAACTGTGAATTGGATGTGGTTCAGCTTCATGGCAATGAGTCGCCTTTTTATTGTAATTCTCTAGGGGGGAATGCCGAAGTTTGGAAAGCAGTGGTGGTCAAAAATTTGAAAGATGTTAATAGTTCCTATCGCTTTAAGGGGTTTGCTAATAAGATTGTATTTGATTCCGGTCGTGGTAGTGGCAAAGAAATACATTGTGATTTTTTGCTAGGTGAAGATGTGGATGTTCTGGCTGGTGGGATAGGATTAAAAAATGTTTGTGCAATAATAAAAAAAATAAATCCAAAAGTAATTGATATGAATAGTTGTTTGGAATCATCTCCTGGTATAAAAAATATTGACTTGGTTGAGCAAGTTGTAAATGAAATTAAAAAAGTATGAAAAATATATTTTTTTCAACAAAATATGATGCTGATAAAGATGGCTATTTCGGAAAGTTCGGTGGTCAATATGTGCCTCAGCTTTTAATTCCGGCTTTGAGAGAATTGGAGGCTGAATATAATCAGGCCAAAACTGATCAATCTTTTGAGTTAGAATTATTAGAATTATATAAAAATTATTCTGGTCGTCCCACTCCGCTTTATTTTGCTAAGAATCTGACTGCAAAATTAGGGGGAGCCAAAATTTATATCAAGAATGAAGGGCTCAACCATACGGGAGCACACAAGATTAATCATTGTTTGGGGCAAGTTTTGTTAGCCAAAAGAATGGGCAAAAAAAGATTGATTGCTGAAACTGGAGCTGGTCAACATGGATTGGCTGTTGCTACAGTTGCGGCCAAGTTTGGTTTGGAATGCACGGTGTATATGGGGGCCGTAGATGTTGAGAGACAACGTCCTAATGTATTTTTTATGGAACAACTCGGCGCTAAAGTTGTGCCAGTTGAATATGGTGACAGACGGCTTAAAGACGCCGTCATGGCTGCCCTTCAAGACTGGACAGCTAATTTTCAGGATAGCTATTATTTGTTGGGATCAGCACTTGGCCCACACCCTTATCCATCAATGGTGCGAGATTTTCAAAACATAATTGGCTTGGAAGCCAAAGAGCAGATATTGGAGCAAGAGGGGCGAATGCCTGATTATTTGATTGCTTGTGTTGGTGGTGGCAGTAATGCAATTGGCCTGTTTAATGCTTTTTTAGATGATAAGAAAATAAAGATGATAGGTGTAGAGGCTGGCGGAAAGGGAATTGAGAAAAAGAAACAACATGCTTCTCGCTTGCAACAGACAGGGAAAATAGGAGTGGTTGAGGGTTACAAGTCTTATTTTTTACAAGATGAGGATGGGCAAGTTGAAACTACACATAGTATTTCTGCTGGATTAGACTATGCTGGTATTGGACCGGAGCACGCACAGCTTTTTGAAAAAGGTCGGGTTGAATATCACTACGCTACTGACAAAGAAGTTTTAAAAGCTTTTCAAACTCTGGCCAAAACCGAAGGTATTTTGTCAGCCTTGGAATCAGCCCACGCTGTAGCAGAAGCAATAAAATTAGCGCCGACATTAGATAAAGATAAAATTATTATTATCAATTTATCAGGACGCGGTGATAAGGATTTGTTTATTTTAGCCGATGAATTTGGTGGTGATGATTGGAAAGATTATTTAAAAAGCAGAATTTAATATTATGAATTTAATTGATAGACAAAATCAGAAAATAAAAAAAGCTAACAGACTAGGTCTAATGACCCATGTGGTAGCTGGTTATCCAAGTCTTGAGGAAACTAGGAAAATAATTTTGCTCATGGTAGAACAGGGAGTTGATTTTATAGAGATACAGATTCCTTTTTCTGACCCATTGGGTGATGGGTCAACTATTCGGGTTGCCAATACTACATCTTTGCAAAACGGCTTTAAAGTAAAACAAGCGTTTGAATTAGTGCAAACTTTACGAGAAGTTGACGGCATAAAAATACCACTTTTGTTTATGACGTATTTTAATATCGTTCATCACTATGGTATAGAAAAGTTTTGTGTAGATTCTAGAGTAGTGGGAATAGATGGCTTAATTATTCCTGATTATAATTTTTTAGCGGAACCGCACGAGCACTTGCGTAAATTTGTACAAAAAAACAACCTGTGTCTAATAGATTTTTTGTCCCTAGATTGTTCAGCTGAGGATTTGAAAAGGGTTGGGAGACAGACAAATGGCTTTGTTTATTTTTTTGCTAGACGAGGTATTACTGGTGCGGAAACAAAAATTACAGAGGAGCTTCATTTGGCTTTAAAAAAAGCTAAACAACAAATCTCAGTCCCAGTGGCAGTCGGCTTTGGAGTTTCCGAGCCGGGGCATATCAGACAATTGCAGGGTAGCGCTGATATGGTAGTCGTCGGTAGTAAATTATTAGAAGAATATAGTAGTGGTGGATTCGTAGTTGTCCACAAAAAGCTTAAACAATTAATACAAGCACTAAAATAATTATCCACAACGGCTTTTGACAACTTTCTCTTTATCCTATATACTAAAATTGTTATGAATATACACACACAAGCATTTTATTTCTTTTACTGGAAAACCTTTTAACCCAAGGCTTGTTGTTGTTATATTAATTTAAAAACTACAATAATAAGACCTTGGAAAAGGTTTTTTTTGTTTATTACAGTTAGCACATAAAAATAGTTCAATATGAAATTGATTGTAGGTAAAATCGAAAAGATTAGCGGTGAAGTTATCCTGCCGAGTTCCAAGTCACAGACTATTCGGGCTCTATTTTTGGCAACCTTAGCCAAAGGTGAATCAGTTTTAAAAAATCCTTTGATCTGTGATGATACAAAAATTGCTACACAAGTTTGTAAAGATTTGGGCGCGAAAATTCAAAGACAAGAGAATGGTGATTTGAAAGTTTTAAGTAGTGGAGTGCCTTTTGGGATTGATAAGACAGAATTGAACACGGGCAGTTCCGGAATAAGCACACGCTTTGTTCTACCTCTTTTGGGATTAAGAAAAAATAGTGAAGAAGAAATTATTTTGGATTGCAGTGCACAGATGAGACAGAGGCCAATTACATCTTTAATTTTGGCATTGCAAAATTTGGGTATGACAATTAAATCTTTAAATAATTCAAACATTTGCCCACTATCAATTTCCGGTATTCTAAGGGGTGGACAGGCAAAAGTTTCTGGGCTGACATCACAATTTGTGTCAGCTCTTTTATTATCCCTGCCTTTGGCAGAGCAGGATTCAATGATGGTAGTGGAAGACTTGCGTGAGCGTCCTTATGTTGAGATGACAGTGAGATGGCTAAAAGATTTGGGAATTAAGTTTGAATATGAGCAAAAAGATAGTCGAGATATTTTTAAAATATCCGGCAGACAAAGTTATCATGCTTTCATAAAACAAATTCCAGCTGATTTTTCTTCAGCATCATATCTAATTGCTGGTGGAGTATTATTTGGAGGGCAGGTAAAATTACAAGGCATTGATATGAATGATGCTCAAGGAGATAAAAGATTAATTGATCTTTTGCAAGAAATGGGAGCAGATATAAAAATTAAAGGATCAGAATTAATTATTACTGGCGGAAAAAAACTTCGTGGGATAAAAATTGATGCTAGTGAAATCCCTGACATAGTTCCAACTTTGGCCGTTATAGCAACTCAAGCTGAAGGCGAAACAGAAATATATAATGTTGTTCAGGCTAGAAATAAGGAAACTGATAGAATTAATTCTATGGCTACTGGATTAGGGGCGATGGGAGCGTACGTGAGAGAAAGAGAAGATGGTTTGGTGATAAGAAAAAGTGATTTGACAGGAGCGGAAGTAGAAGGATATGATGATCACCGCACAGTTATGGCTTTGTCTTTGGCTGGTATGTTGGCCGAAGGAGAAACAGTCATATCAACCGCTGAAGCAGTAAATAAAACTTTTCCTAATTACGTTGAGGTTATGAATAGTATTGGTGCAAATCTAAAATTAATAAAATAATAATTTAAAAAATATGAAACATATAATATTAATTGGGTTCAAGCATGTTGGCAAATCAGCGATTGGTGCTGAATTAGCAGCACAGATTGGCCACAAGTTTGTTGACTTGGACGAACAGATTCAAGAAAAATTTAGAATTAAACATGGTATGCACAAACCGTGTCGAAAAATTATGCAAGATCACGGAGAAGATTTTTTTCGTGAGCTTGAAAGCGAGGCACTACAAGAAGTGATAAAATACCAAACGTCATGTTTGATTGCTTTGGGTGGTGGCACTCCTCTTAAAACTGAAAATAGGGAACTGATAGTTGATCAGCAAGTTGTTCATGTCAGGGCTCCCAAAGCAATTGTGTTTGAGCGCATTATGCTACATGGTAAACCCGCTTTTTTCACTGCCGAAGAAGATTCATTCGTCTGTTTTAATAGACTGTGGAATGAGCGTATTGGTGTATACACAGAATTGGCTGGTGTCGAGATAGAGAATAGTGGCTTAATTGCGGAGGCGGTTGATAAAATTAAAAATGAATTATTATTAATGCCAGTTGTATGAAAAAGATTTTATTGGTTCATGGTCCAAATTTAAATTTATTGGGCAAACGCGATAAAAATAATTATGGCGGTTTGACTTTGCTTGATTTGGAAAACCTGATTGAATCAGAAGCACTTAAAATAGGAATGCAACTAGAAAAATTTCAATCCAATCACGAAGGTGAGATGATTGACTATTTGCAAGAAAAAAACGAAACTGCCAGTGGTATTATTATAAATCCGGGCGCTTTGACACACTATAGCTATGCTTTGCATGATGCACTTGCTGATACCAAACTACCTTGCGTAGAAGTCCATCTATCAGATGTGGAAAATCGGGAAGAATGGAGAAAAATTTCTGTTACTGCATCGGCCTGTATAGCAAAAATAAGTGGCAAGCGAGAATTGGGTTATATAGAAGCCCTGGGTTTACTAGAAAAAAATATATGAATGCAATAGTTGGCAATCCACTCATACATAGCTTAAGTCCGATACTTCATAATGAAATTTATCGCCAGCTTGGAGTTGTCAGTAGTCTAGTAAAAGATGAAAGTAGAGACATTGAGGAGTTAGTTGGTAGAATTAGGACTGAGTCATATGAATTAACGGCTGTTACTATTCCACATAAACAAGTAATTATAAAATATTTGGATGAAGTCGATGAAGTTGCGCAAAAAATAGGTGCAGTAAACACGGTAATAAATAAAAACGGAAAATTGTATGGTCACAATACTGATATCGTTGGAATTAAAAAAGCTTTAGCAGGAGTCCAGATAAAAAATAAAAATATTTTAATTCTTGGTGCTGGCGGAGTTGCAAGATCGGTGGCTTATTATATTAGTAGGTCCGGTGGCAAAGCTTTATTTAACAGCCGAACTAGAAGGAAAGCCGAGGAATTAGCAACTGAATTTGGTGGTAGAATGGTAGAGTTGGAAGACTTGAAGAAGAATGAAATAGATGTAATAATCAATACCACGCCAGTTGGTATGTATCCGCAGGTTGATGAGATGTCAATAAATAAGGAATTACTAATAGCCGATCAAGTGGTATTTGATATCGTCTACAATCCAGTGAAGACAAAATTACTACAAGAAGCAGAAAAAGCCGGTGCTAAAATTATTTCCGGATTAGACATGTTTATTTATCAAGGCATTGAACAAATCTGTTTGTGGCAAGAAAAAGATATTGAAGTTGATTTGGATTCCATTAGAAATTTATTAATTGGACAATTATAATTATATGAACTTAACAATTATTAAGAAAATTCAGACAGACGAAGAAATTATCCAGCAGTTTCCTTTATCAGAAGAAGCTTTACAAAATATTGCCAAAGATCGTAAAGAGGTGCAGAATATTTTATCAGGCAAAGATAACCGGATGCTTATGATAATTGGTCCTTGTTCGGCGTGGCCATATGATGCGGTAATAGAATACGCTAGTCGTTTAAAAGATCTAAGTGAAAAAGTAGATAATAAATTGAAGCTGGTATTGCGAACTTATATTCAAAAACCGCGGACGACCAAAGGTTGGACAGGGCCGGTAAACCAACCTAATCCCTTTTCTGAGCCAGATATAGAAGAAGGAATAAAATATACTCGTAGTTTGATGGTAAAAGTTTTGGAGATGGGCTTGCCGATTGCTGATGAGGCATTATTTACTCACAACGCTAAAGGTTTTCTCGAGTTGTTGTCTTGGGTAGCAATTGGTGCGCGCAGTGTTGAGGATCAGGAACATAGAATTTTTGCTTCAGCCGTGAATTGTCCGGTTGGAATGAAAAACCCAACCAGTGGTAATATTCAGATCGGAGTAAATAGTATTATAGCCGCACAGAATTCGCACACAGCCGTGTTTAATGGCTACCAAGTAGAAACTAATGGTAATAATTTTGCTCATTTAGTTTTGCGTGGTGGGGCTGATGGTGGCCCCAATTACCATGTGGAAGATTTGCTATTGGCAAAAAAATTAATTCAAGAAAATAATGTCTTGAATCCAGCCATTGTAATTGATGCTAGTCATGATAATGCTCTTGTGGATGGAAAAAAAGATTTTACGCAACAAGTCAATGTAATAAAAGAGGTAATGAATAATCTCGTTGAACATCCAGAGCTAAAAGGAATTATAAAAGGTTTTATGGTAGAAAGTTTTATCAAGGCCGGCAATCAAAATGCTAGCAAATTAACTCCTGAAACCGTTGACCTTAGTGGCTTGTCTATTACTGATCCATGTTTGGGCTGGGAAGAGACTGAGGAATTAATTTTGGATTTGGCAGGACGATTGTGATCGCGACACACGACTCACATAACACGTAACATATAAAACATTATGAGCAAGAAAATACAAATTAAATTGCCGGAGACTGCGGATAGACAGTATGATGTTGTGATTGGTACAGAGGTAATTAGGGTGCTTATGGTTGAAATAAAAAAGCAAAATATTTCTAATGTTGTTGTAATAACTGACAGCAATGTTAAGAAATTATATGGGGATGATTTATTGAAGAATGTTAAGCCTTATCTGTTATCCTGCCTGCCGGCAGGTAAGGCTGTAAACTGTTATTTGCTTTCCTTTCCTGCTGGTGAGAAAAATAAAAATCAAAAAACTAAAACTAGACTGGAAGAAGAGATGTTGAAATTAGGTTGTGGTCGTGATAGCCTGGTTATTGCTTTAGGCGGTGGAGTGGTTGGCGATATGGCGGGTTTTGTGGCCGCGACATATATGCGTGGCGTGCCTTATCTTAATATTCCAACTACTCTTTTATCAATGGTGGACAGCTCAGTCGGTGGTAAGACTGCTATTGATACTGAATATGGAAAAAACATGATCGGTGCCTTTCATCAACCTGGTTTGGTTTTGATTAATACGAATTTTTTGACCACATTGCCAAAGCGTCAAATTAAAAATGGATTAGTGGAAGTTTTGAAAATATTTTTGACTAATGATAAGCAGATGGTAGATTTTGTAGAAAGTAATTTGAGCGATATTTTAAGTTTGGATAAGGAGCTTGTAGAAAAAGTAATAGAAAGATCAATTAAGATAAAATCAGATATTGTTGTAAGAGATGAGAAAGAAACTGGCGAACGGGCCATACTCAATTTTGGTCATACGATTGGACATGCAATAGAAAAATTGAGCGGTTATAAACTACTCCACGGTGAAGCAGTAGCTTTGGGAATCTTGGTTGAAGCAAAAATATCGCAAATCATTGGTAAATTGCCGGAGAGTGTTTATAATGAAATTGAAAATGTCATTAAGAAGATTGTGGATATTGATTTATTAAGAAATTATGATATTAACAATATTATCAAACAGACTAAATTGGATAAAAAAGCTGAAGCTGGTATGATAAAATATGTATTACTCAAAGATATTGGCATATATTGCAAAGAGGGTGGTAAATTTTCGCACGTAGTTGATGATAAAATTGTGATTAAATCATTAAAATATTTTGTATGAATGAACAATACCAAAAAATTATAGATTATATTTTAATTGCTGGAAAAAGAATAAAAGCAAAGGCCGGAGAGATTGATGATATTGGAGTAACAAAGAAATATTTAACAGAAGAAGATCTGAAAATTGAGAGAGATCTAAAAGAAATTATAGAAAGTTTTGGATCCGAGCACAAAATTTATGCAGAAGAAGAGAATCATATGTTTGAGACAGCGGAAAATGTGTGGGCAATAGACCCTATTTCTGGCACTAGTACTTTTATTGCCGGCCTACCTCATTATGCAATTGTTGTTTCCCACCTTCATAATGGCGAAATAGTTTTTGCAGCAGTTTATGATCCTTCAGTAGATGAATTGTTTGTGGTAGAGAAAGGAAAAGGTATCTATTGTAATGGAAAGAGAGCAAAAATGATTAAAAATGAGAAAATGCGTGTAATTGTTGGTGTGGCCTGTCCAACAGTTGAAGAAGAGAATAATTTTCTAAAAAGGTTATTAAATAAAAACATGAAGATATATAGAAATAGAAATTCTTACGCTCTTAATTATTGTTGGGTTGCTCTAGGTCGTTATACTGGGTTTGTTTCTGTCTCACATGATGCTTTTCCAGAATTTGCTGGTAAATTGTTTGTAGAAGAGTCTGGTGGTAAATTTGCTAATAAAGATGGAGGAGGTGTAAATATTGAGGATAGATATTTTGTGGGTGGAAATTTAGAGACCTATGAATTATTAAAAGATTTTTTTAAAGAATAATATATGGGAAATACATTTGGAAAAATATTTAGAATTACGACTTTTGGCGAATCGCATGGCGCGGGAGTCGGTGTTGTGATTGATGGTTGTCCGGCTGGTTTGAAAATTACTAAAGAAGAAATCCAGATTGAGCTAGATAGACGACGCCCGGGCAAAAGCAAGCTGGTTAGTGAGCGCAAAGAAAAAGATAAGGTTGAAATTCTATCTGGAATTTTTGAAAACAAAACTTTGGGTAGTCCAATTGCTTTGCTAGTGCACAATGAAGATGCTGATGCCAAAAGTTATGAAGATATAAAAAATAAGTATCGTCCCGGACATGCTGATTTTGTCTATGATGCCAAATTTGGTTTTCGTGATTATCGTGGTGGAGGTAGAGCTTCGGCTAGAGAAACATTAGCCAGAGTTGCGGCTGGGGCGATCGCTAAAGCCTTGCTGAGAAAGATGGATGTGAAAGTAGAGGCTTATTTGGTTCAAGTTGGGAAGATAAAAAAGTCAAGACTTAAGATTGAAGATTATAAAGACGAAATTGAAAATGCCAAAAGTAACGGCGATTCTGTCGGCGGAATTGTGGGAGTGGTTATCAAAAATCTTCCAGTTGGTTTGGGCGAGCCGGTGTTTGATAAATTATCAGCTGATTTGGCCAAAGCGTTGGTATCAATTCCAGCTGTAAAAGGTTTTGAAATTGGTGATGGTTTTGCTTGTGCCGAAAAATTTGGATCAGAAAATAATGATGAATTAGAAAAAGTAGACGGACAAATTCACACTAAGACAAACCACGCCGGTGGAATTGTTGGGGGGGTTTCCAATGGTGAAGATATTGTTTTGCGAATCGCTTTTAAACCAACCTCAAGTATTGTCAAAACTCAAAAGACAGTTGATAAAGATGGTAATGAAGTTGAGATTTCTGTTCAAGGTAGGCACGATCCTTGTATTGCTGTTCGGGCTGTGCCAGTGGCGGAAGCTATGGTAGCTCTAGTTTTGGCAGATCATTATTTATTAAATAAAATTAGTAGAATATGAGAATTGCAGTATCAGGAGACGCCGGATCCTTTTCAGAAGAAGCAGGATTACTCTATGCCCAAAGAATCGGGGTTGATTTAGAGATTGTTTATTCTATTAATATGGACGGTGTTTTAAAAAGTGTGGCAGATGGAGAGTCAGAGTATGGAATTTTTCCAGTGGTAAATTCTCGTGGTGGCTTGGTGCAAACTGCTTTTACGGCTATGGGAAAATATTTGTTTACCATGGTAGATGAATTATGGTTTGAAGTTTATCAGTGCTTGATGGTTTTGCCTGGTGTAAAAAAAGAAGAAATAACAAATATAACGACTCATCCTCAGGCAATTTCACAATGTGAGCGTTATCTAAAGCGCGAGTTTCCGAATGCAAAATTAAATGATTGGGAAGATACAGCTAAGGCAGCCAAAGATTTGTTTGAAGGAAGACTAGTGCGTGATACCGCAGTAATTGCTCCGGCTCGTAGTGCCCAGATTTATAATTTGGAATTATTAGACAAAGGAATTCAGGATAATCATCCTAATTTAACAACATTTATTATTGTAAAGAAATAATATGAAAATAGGAATTATAGGACATGGTAGATTTGGAAAATTATGGGCTGAACTTATGGAAGAGTTCGGCGAAGTTTTTATTTTTGATAATAAACAGACAACAGTAAATAGTAAACAATTTTGCCATAATATCAAGGATGTTTTGGTCGTCGATATATTATTTTTATTAGTGCCTATTTCAGAGATAAGAAATGTTTGCAGGGAGATTAAGGATTTATTACCAGAAAAAACAATAGTAGTTGATGCTTGTTCTGTAAAAGTAAAACCAGTAGAAGATATGAAAAATGAATTAAAAAATAATCAGCCGATTGTCGCCACTCATCCTTTATTCGGGCCAGATTCAGTAAAGCGGATGGGCTTGTTAGGGCAAAAGATAGCCGTTTGTCCAATTAGAGTTACAGAGAGTCAGTTGCAAATACTCTTAAATATTTTGGAAAAACTAAAATTAAAAATCATACATACCATCCCGGAAGAACATGACAAACAAATGGCACGGTCGCAGGCGTTGGTACATTTTTTGGGCCGTGGCTTGGCTGATCTTGAACTGCGCGAGCAGGAAATTTCCACACCAGATTATGATTCACTTTTAAAAATTAATGATCTGGTAAACAATGATACCAAGCAATTATTTTTTGATATGCAATTTTATAATCCTTTTGCGAAAGAAGTGAGAGAAGAATTAATTAAGTCGTTGCAGAAATTAGAAAATAATATAAAAAACTATGAATAGTATAAAAGATTTACGAGAGCAAATAAATCAAATAGATCATGAAATTATAAAAAAACTTCATAAGCGTTTTGAGATTGTAAAGAAGATTGGTTTTTTGAAAAAGGAATCGGAACAAGAGGTTTTTGACAGTATTAGAGAAGATGAGCTGTTTGATTTGTACGATAAGTGGTCCAAAGAACTTGACCTAGATACTGATTTGATTAAGAAAATTTTTAGAGAAATTATGAACAAATCTCAAGAAGAACAGTTGTAAAGGTGATAGCTCACTTGTTTTTTTAGTGGAAATTGGGTAAAATAAACATAGATTACATTGAGCATAATGGATTATATAGATATATTCTCAGTGAAATCAGTTTAAATCAATTTAAATCAATGTTATGGCAAAAAAACCAATCATAGTCTCCGGTATCCAACCAACTGGCAATTTGCATGTTGGGAATTACTTGGGAGCTGTCAAAAACTGGGTAGAGTTACAAAATTCTGGTAAGTATGAAATGTATATTTTCATTGCTGATCTGCACTCTCTGGCTGGTAATATGACAGCAAAAGAGCGTCATGAGCAGATTATTCGTACCTCAGCAGAATTGATTTCGGCTGGTATTGATCCAGAAAAGACAACACTGTTTGTGCAGTCTCATGTGGTCGAACATACTGAGTTGGCTTGGATTTTTAGTACTGTTACGCCTATCTCAGAACTAGAACGTATGACTCAGTTCAAAGATAAGTCACAACAACAGTTAAAAAATATTAATACTGGTCTTTTTACTTATCCAATTTTACAAGCATCTGATATTCTTCTTTATGGTGGTCAGATGGTACCAGTTGGTCAGGATCAGATTCAACATGTAGAGCTGACACGGGACATCGCCAAGAAGTTTAATAAAAAGTTCGGTAAATTTTTCCCAGAGACAAAACATTTGTTAACAGAGATTCCAAAAGTAATGAGTCTGCTAGAACCTGAAAAGAAAATGAGTAAGAGTCTTGGCGAAGGACATGTGATTGAGCTGGCAGATGAACCAAATGTAATTGAAAAGAAATTGAAAAAAGCTGTTACGGCTAATAGTGGTGGAGAGGGTGCGCCTGGAGTTCAGAATTTATTATTATTACTCAAACAATTTGGTAGTGAAGCGGATTATAAAAAGTTTGAAAAAGCAGAAAAAGATGGATCAATTCGTTATGGTGATTTGAAAAAGGAAGCCTCCAATGCTGTTGCCGAATACTTTGCTGAATTTAGAGAGAAGAGAAATGAACTTATGATGAATCATGATGAAATAGCTGAGATTTTGATTGCTGGTGCTGATAAAGCAAAGCCAGTTGCTAGTAAAACTATGGATAGTGTAAGGAAGTTGGTGGGGATAAGATAATAATAATTTCCAAGATACAATTTCCAAATAAATTTCAAGTACCAATTTCCAAATCCTTGTGATTTGGTTGCTGTTATTTATTTGGAAATTGTATCTTGTTTTTTGTAAAGATACTAGTGTTGTTATATAAACTGTATTGTATGCATGAGAGAGAAACACAATTGGCAGAAGCGCCAATAAAAAAATTACTTTGGAAATTATCCGCACCAGCTATGGTGGGGATGTTGGTGATGGCGTTGTATAATCTGGTAGATACGATTTTTATAGGTAGGGCAGTAGGCATTCTGGGAATAGCCGGTATTGCAATTGTCTTTCCTATTCACATGCTCATTATGGCAATAGAACAGACTATTGGAATAGGTGGTGCCTCGTTTATTTCTCGTAAGTTGGGTGAGCGCAAGTTGGAAGAAACAGAATTTGCTTTGGGTAATATTGTTTCTCTGGTTGTTGTTTCAAGTATTGTGATGACTGCATTGGGTCTTATTTTTATAAAACCGCTTTTAATAGTTTTTGGTGCGACTGATACAATTCTGCCCTTAGCGATTGAATATGCTAGGATTATTATTTTGGGAATTGTATTTTTTTCTTTTGGTATGGTGGGTAGTACTTTGGTTCGTGCTGAGGGTAATGCCAAGGTGGCGATGGTTATAATGCTTATCGGGGCAGTTCTCAATATTATATTGGATCCAATTTTGATTTTTGGTTTTGACATGGGTATGGCTGGTGCAGCTTGGGCTACTGTTTTATCTCAAATAGCAACTTGTTTGTATGTATTGTATTATTTTGCCACTGGAAAAAGTTTGCTAAAGTTTTACCTAAAGAATTTGAAATTAAAATTTTATATTGTAAAAGAAATAGTTGTAATTGGAATATCTTCTTTTGTTCGGATGGGATCTAGTAGTATTATGGCAATGGTTTTGAATAATTCTTTGGCTATTTACGGAGGTGATATTGCGATTGGTGTTTTTGGAATAATAAATCGTTTGCTTGCATTTGTATTTTTGCCACTAATTGGAATTGTACAGGGCATGCAACCAATTGTTGGTTATAATTTTGGTGCGGGAGCTGTGGATAGGGTAAAAGAGACAGTAAGACTGTCTATAAAACTTACGACTTATAGTGCTATTGGTGCATTTCTTGTTTTGGAAATTTTCCCAAAACAACTTCTTCAAATTTTTACCAGTGATCCTGATGCAATAAAGATGGGGATTTTGGCAATGCGAGTAGTTGCTTTAGCTTTTGCAACTATTGGTTTTCAAATTGTGAGTGGTGGGCTTTATCAGGCATTGGGGCGAGCGAAGGAATCTTTATTCTTATCATCGCTACGTCAGGTTATATTACTTATTCCACTTGTAATTATTCTGCCACATTTTTGGGGTCTACTTGGTATATGGATTGCCTTTCCTGTTGCTGATAGTTTGGCAGGGGGTATTACTTGGTGGATGTACAAACGGGAGATGGGTGTGTTGAAGTAGTTATTAAGACAAATCACAAATAGCAATTTCCAAATAATTTCCAATTTTCAAATTACAATAAATATTTTTATATTCAAGACTGGAAATTGAGATTTGAGATTTATTTGGAAATTGTTATTTGGAAATTTAACCACAGTGGTGGTTTTTTATTTATTTTTGTAGTATAATGTCAATAGAATCAGTTTTAATCTGTCCCGCATTAGACGGGATGAAATTAATGCTATGAAATATATAATCGCTATCCTCGCTGTATTGGTTGGTGCACTTTTGGTAATTAAGACTGAATGGTTTATTCAGAACTTTGGTACTAGCTCTTGGGCAGAGGAACATATGGGTACATCGGGTGGTACACGTCTGTTTTATAAGCTTGTCGGCATTACTATTATTTTGGTTGCATTTTTGGGAGTTAGTGGTTTATTGGGTAATATTCTCTTGGGTACAGTAGGAAAATTATTTGTGTTCTAATTTTATGACCTATCACAGTGGAAATCAAATGGTAGACCCGTATGTGGTCTTTGAAAAAGCACGGATGCACACTGGTATGCATGTCGCTGATTTTGGTTGTGGGCAAACTGGTCATATGATTTTCCCTGTCTCAAAGATTATTGGTGAAGGGGGGGTGGTCTATGCAGTAGATATCCTAAAAAAGGTTTTAGAGCAAATCAAAAAAAGATCAGCATCTTCGGCAATGATAAATGTCCAAACAGTTTGGGGAGATCTAGAAATAGAAAATGGTGTAGCTATTCCCAAAAAGGTTTTGGATGTTGGTTTGCTGATCAATACTCTAGTGCAGACAGATGATCACAAAAAAGTTCTTGATAATATATTACCACTTTTTAAAGACAAGGCCAGAATTGTAGTTGTTGATTGGTTTAAAAAGGGTTTGGTGTTTGGTCCTAGTCAGGATAGGTTTATTGATTTTGAAGAAATAAAAAATTGGGCAAAACAAAATGGCTTTGCAGTGCAGGAAGAATTTGATATGGGAAAATATCACAAGGGGCTAGTGTTATACAAACATGTCTAAGACAGAAAAACAAGAAATTGGTGAGTGGGGTGAGGAACAGGCCTCGCTTTTTTTAATTGAGCAAGGTTATAAGATTATAGATCGTAATTATGAATATAAAAAAGGCGAGATTGATATTATCGGTTGGGGCAAAGATAAAGATGAGGTGACGGGCGAGCTTCGTCCCGTTTTGTCTTTTGTAGAAGTGAAAACTCGTAGTTTTGGCTTTGATAGTGCCGAGCGAGCTATTACGAATAGCAAGGCCAAGAAAATTAAACAAACTGCAATTAGGTTTTGTTTTGAAAAAGACATTAATCCCGACGAGACTTGGATCAAGTTTGAGCTAGTCTGCGTATATTTTGAGCTAGGATTCAATAATATTGAATTTAAAAAGTATACTATTCCTAGTCGGATTTTTGATGTTTCACAAAAACACTAAAATATTTAAACATCTAAATATATCTTGTACTGTAATAAGTCTTTGTGGTATAATTACTTCATATATGAAAATTAAAATAAATACCAAACTTAAGACGACTACCTTTGTTGCGGTTGGGATTTTTTTTCTAGGACTGAGTCTTTTGGCGGCTGGGACTTTTTTAGATCCCAGATTAGCAAGAAAAAGAAGAATTTCTCGGGTGGCAGTACCTAGTTCGACTCGAAATCTTGATAAAAGGCCAGAGCAATTACAATTAGGATGTTACGTTCAAATTGACAATGATTCAATCTTGGTAACAGGTGGAATAGTAAATGAGCTCCAGGCATCTTCTATGTGTAAAAATTTATTTTTAGCCAATTATTATTTGTCTAAGGGTGAAAGAGAAGGTTTCTTTTATTTACTCAAAAATGAAACAACTTCCAGTATAGATTTGCCCAAGCTAAACCAAGCTGACAAAGTATCTGTTTTTTATCAAAGTGCTACAAGTAAAGAAGATTTTTTTGATTTTATAAACAAAAAAGCCGTCTCTGATCAGTGTGAGGAAATAGGTTTTTGGGGGGTACCACTACGTTGTTTCAATGAAATCACAGGCGCAAATTATAAGGTTAATCATCTTCCACACATATTAAGATACTTAACTTTTTTGCGTTATACGTCTTCTTACCAAGACCCGCAAGCTTATCAGAGTTTAGTTGAACATGGGGTTGTTATAGAAGATGACTCATTGAATATTTGTAAAGAAGGGGGTGCTGATCTGACCCCCGGAGATCCGATGATTATGTATTTATTTAAGAAAAATTTTGAAGGAGATTTGAATGCTAAAAAAATAGTTCATACTGCGGGAGTTATTTATCATGAGAGTTTACATCTTATAAGTTTGGGACATTATTATAGAAAGATTGATGGTGTTTGTGTGGTGAAAGGGGAAATTCCAGAATTAAAACAAAAACCAGTTGTGGATGAGAAGGGCTGTAACTTATCATCTGGAGTTCTTGGTTTTGACGCCGATTGGAGTTTGTCCATGCATAAGTCTCCAGAAGAGGGTGGTGGTGCTAGTGTCTATGGTGGGCAAAATTATTATCTGTCATTTTTATTCAAATCTAGCGAGTTTTCTTGTGAATACCGTAAAGCGGCTTTTGATGATTACAACTTCAACAGAGAAAAGCTTTGCAATTCTGCTCCCGAGTTTAAATTTATTGACTGTCAATAAGAAATAAAATTTTAAATTATAATTATGATTATACCAGATTGGATTTTTGAAGCTATGCGTTGGGGTGGTGCGTTCCTAATTTTTTTAGGCGTTACTTATTATTTATTTAATCAGAAAAAAGGTGGTGGTGCGTCCAAATTTAGTTTTGGTAAATCAAGCGGTAGTTCTGATACTAGAAATTTGGAAATGTTTTCACTTGATCTTACTGCTTTGGCAAGAGAGGGTAAGATTGATCCTGTAATTGGAAGAGAAGAAGAAATATCGCGAGCTACACAGGTCTTAACACGTCGACACAAGAACAATGTAATTTTGGCAGGTCCTCCTGGTGTTGGGAAAACTGCTATTGTAGAGGGATTAGCCATGGGGATTGTGACTGGAGATGTGCCAACTGTTTTACAAAATAAAAAAATACTATCTTTGCGTGTATCAGAGCTTTTGGCTGGTACAAAGTATAGGGGTGAATTTGAGCAAAGGGTGAAAAAAATTGTTGAAGAAATTAGAAATTCTAATAGGTCTATTATTTTATTTATAGACGAGCTTCATACTGTGATGCAGACAAAGGGAACTGAAGGTGCGGTTAATTTTTCTGATATTCTAAAGCCTGCTCTAGCCCGTGGCGATCTACAGTTTATTGGAGCGACGACTATGAAGGAGTATGAAGAGTTTATAAAGCCGGACGAGAGTGTGGTTCGTAGATTCCAACTCGTTACAGTAGACGAGCCAAGCGTAAAGGAAACAGTAGAAATTTTAGAGGGTGTAAAAAAGAATTATGAAACGTATCATCATGTAAAATTTAATAAAAAAGCTCTAGAGGCTGCGGCTCGTCTATCCCATGAATATATAAAAGATCGTCGTTTGCCAGATAAAGCAATTGATCTTATGGATGAGGCTGGTGCCATGGTGAATGTTCATGAGGTTGGTTCTTCTCAGCACGCTGTTGCCTTGCTTCATGGTGCTGCTGGTAAGACTGGAAAAGAAGATAAAGAATTGGATTCCCATTTAAAAAAATTACGAGTAGAATTAAAAACTTTGCGTGAAAAAGAGGAGGATGAGAGTGATAAGAAAAAATTGGCTTTGACAAGAAAACGAATTGTTGATAAAGTAAAAGAGATAGAAGGAGATGAAAAAGAAATGAAAGGTGATGATGTTTGGCCAGAAATTAAAGCAAAACATATCAAGGAAGTAGTGGCTGATTGGATTGGCGAAGATGTAAAAAATATTCATTAATTTAATTTTTATTCATTTAAATAATTTTCTATGAATGATTTACAAGAAGATCAAACACAAACTCTGACCGAGACAAAGGTTAGAGTTAAGGTACCTTCTAGTACTAAAATGGCAGTTGCAGTTGCGTTTTTAGGTATTGCCATATTGGCTGCTGCGGGGGCGGGTATGAGAACTAGGAGCAGTAGGGGTGGTGTAAATATTTCTCGCGGGTTAGATGTTCAAGCGGTTAGTATTACATATAAGAGCAAGTCTGTTCGAGGAGGTATGAGGTGGGAAAGTAAAGGAGTTTATCGAAACAGTGGTTCTCTAGATACTGGTCCTTTTTCTGTAAGTATTTATAACCAGGATAGTGAGACCGGTGAATTACATTTATTAGCTACACAATCTGTGAAGAACTTAAAACCAGGCAGACGAAAGACGTTCACAGAGACTTCATATAAACAGGGATGGGATGTGGGTGCTTATTTGTTAAAAGTTGATAGTAGTAATAGTCTAAACGAAAAAAATGAGGATAATAATATGTATTGGGCAGGTACAAAGTTTGTTTCTAATTATGTGATAAATGATTTGTCTCAAAGCGCGGGTCTTGAATTAGAAGGAACAATAATTCCAGTAGTGCCTCAACAAAATGAAAATATCGACCCCAAACAAGATGATGTTCTTCAAGAACATAGTCTTTACTGTAATGATGGTGATGATAATGATTACGATAAAATGATTGATTGTAAAGATCCTAGTTGTAATGGTTGGCAAGGTGCTAAAAAGGGGCAGTCGAATTGCCAAGTATCCTCTTTGATTCCCAAGGCTCAATTAACTGGTGGCTATTGTCCTTGTGAGTATAAGACGGAAAAACTTTGTAATGACGGATTTGATAATGACGCTGACGGGTTAGCTGATTGTAAGGATTCAGATTGTGCAAATTTATGTTCGGGAGATGTTTGTACTGGTTGTCTTGTTGAACCAGAAAATTGTAGTGATATTACAGATAATGACGCTGACGGAAAATGGGATTGTAACGATTCAGATTGTTGGGATCAGAGTTGTGGAATAGGCTGTTTTTGTAAAAAAACTTTTTACGGTGGAAAGAAAGTCGAAAAGATTTGTAGTGATGGAATAGATAACGATTCTGATGGTTATGTTGATTGTGCTGATGATGATTGTGAAGGTTTTCTTCCAAATTGTAAAGATCTGGAAGGAATAAATCTTATCTTTGAATTGGACGAATAACATCTTGACAAATATATTAAACCGTGCTATAATATATTTATATTGAAAGTAGCTTAATAGGCTACTTTCTTTTTTTACTAAATATTTTATTAACCAATAAACAAATATATGTCAGAAGTAACAAAAGCCATCCAGTTTATCTGTGATGAAAAAGGTCTAGAGTACGAAGAGGTACTAGAGGCTGTTCAGTCTGCGTTGGGTGCTGCCTACCGCAAGGATTTTGGTAATCGTCAACAAAATATTCAAGTAGTTTTTGATCCTGAGACTGGTGATATGAAAGTTTGGGATGAAAAAGAGGTTGTAGGAGATGTTGATGAAGAAAAATTGGAAGCTGATCAAGAAGAGCTATCTCGTCTTCGTGAAGGAGCCATAAAAGAAGGTCGTGAGCTTACGGATGAAGAGACAGAAGGTTTGGTCAAGTTTAATCCAAAGACTCAACTAATGCTAACAGAGGCAAAAGAACACAAGAAAAAAGCAAAAGTTGGTGAGATTTTGAAAATCAATTTGGAAGTGCCTGGTGACTTTGGTCGTATGGCTGCTCAGACTGCCAAGCAAGTTGTAATCCAACGCCTGCGTGAAGCTGAACGTAATACTGTCTATGATGAGCTCAAAGAAAGAGTTGGAGAACTTATTCATGGTGTAATTCAGCGTCGTGATCGTAGTGGTGCTATCATTATTGATTTGGGCAAAGTAACAGGATTACTTCCTGTTAACGAACAAATCCGTGGTGAACAATACCGCCCTAGCTCTCGTATGCGTTTCTATATCCAAGCGGTGGAGATGGGCAATCGTGGTTTGGAAATTGTTTTGTCTCGATCTAACAAAAATATGGTGGAAGCTATCTTTAGCGAAGAGATTCCTGAGATTAATGCTGAGACTGTAGAAATAAAAGGTATTGCTCGTGATCCAGGATTTAGATCCAAAGTAGCAGTATATACAGATGAAGATACTATCGATCCAATCGGATCTTGTATTGGACAGCGTGGATCTCGCATAACTACTATTATCGATGAGCTTGGTGGTGAAAAAATTGATGTAATTCAATATAGTGATGATGCTGTAACTTATATTAAAAATGCTCTGTCTCCTGCCAAGATTCACTCAGTAGAACTCAATGAAGAAGAAAAAGAAGCTACTGTAAAAGTAGTTGAAGATCAATTTTCATTGGCCATTGGTCGCGGTGGACAAAATGTCCGTTTAGCAGCAGACCTCACTGGTTGGAAGATCAATGTGGTGCAAGAGGGTGGAGAAGCCAAGGACGCAGAAGGTGAAAAAGGCGAAGAGGGTAAGGAAACTGAGGATAAGGAAGACGCAGAAGAGAAAGAAGAAAAGCCAAAGAAAAAAGCTACCAAGAAAAAGACTACTAAGAAGAAAGCCGATAAGACTGAGAAAGAAGAGGAATCTACAGAAGAGAAAGAGGAAAAACCAAAAAAGAAGGTTGCTAAAAAGACTGCCAAGAAAAAAGCTGAGAAGGAAGATAAAAAAGAAGAAGCTGTAGAAAAAGTAGAGGAGGAAAGTGTTAAAGAAGTTGAAGAGGAAAAGGAAGAGAAGACTGAAGAATAAATATTGAAGAGTATAATAAAAAACCACCATAGATATGGTGGTTTTTTGTTTGTTACGTAACAAATTATTTTATAATTTTTACTCTGCCCACTTCACCAGTTTCTAATCGGACTTTTATTCCGTGGGGATGAGTTTGAGAGTTTGTTAGTATATCCTCTACAATTCCATCAGTCAGTTTTTCAGTTCGTTGATCTTTTTTTAAGACAATAGAAACGTGGGCTCCTGGTTTTATGTTTTCTTTTTTTGTATTTGTCATAGTTTTTTATTGATTTAAAATTGCCTCACCAACCATCATCCCATCAACAGCAGAGCTAACTATTCCACCAGCATAGCCGGCGCCTTCTCCGGCGGGGAATATGCCTGTGATGTTGGATTGTTTGGTTTCTTTGTCGCGGGTAATTCGTAGGGGTGAGGATGATCTGGTTTCAATGGCAGTTAGTACTGCATCGGGATGAGCAAAGCCGTTTATTTTTCTATCTAGTTTTGGCAGGGCTTCGCGCAAGCTCTTGCTAACAAAATCTGGTAGGCAATGATCTAGTGATGTAGGAGTAAAGCCCGGTTTGTAACTTGGCTTGATACTTTTCATTTTCTCAGTCTTTACGCCATCCAAAAAGTCTCCGACCAGCTGAACTGGGGCGTGAAAATTATTTCCACCAAGCTCAAATGCTTTTTTCTCCCACTTTCTTTGAAATTCAATTCCGGCTAGAGGATGATCGGAGTCAAAATCACGTCCGCTTACATTTACAAGCAAAGCAGAATTAGAATTTTCACCGTCTTGGGCATATTCACTCATGCCATTTGTTACGACATAACCTTCTTCGGTAGTGGACGGCATGACATAGCCACCCGGGCACATGCAAAATGTATAGACACTTCTATTGTCATCGCTACGAAAAGTCCTATCGGACCTCGCAGTTTCACTATGGCTTACAAGCTTATATTTTGCGCTTCCTAATTTTTTATTATTATAAAATTTGTCATATTGAGTTTTGTTTATCATCTCAGCTTTATGTTCTATTCGCACGCCAATTGAAAATGGCTTTTGTTCAATATCAATTTTTTTATTAAATAACATCTCATAAGTATCGCGGGCAGAATATCCGATTGCCAGGACGAGTGTGTCGGTTTCAATTTCTTCATCATTATTTAAAACTATGCCAACTAGTTTTTTATTTTTAATTTTAATATCAGTCAATAATGTATCAAATCTTACTTCACCGCCAAGTTTAATAATTTGTTTTCTGATATTTTTTGCAAGACCTCTAATTTTGTTAGTCCCAATATGAGGCTTCGCATCCCAGAGAATGGTATCTGGTGCACCAGCTTTTACCAATTCATCAAAAATATATTTGATTCGCGGATTGGTAATAAGGGTATTTAGCTTTCCATCTGAAAAAGTCCCAGCCCCACCTTCACCAAATTGGATATTGGACTGGTTATTTAGTTCTCCAGTGTTCATGAATGTCTCAACATCTTTTATTCTAGAATCAACATCTCCACCACGTTCTATCACCAAAGGTTTCAACCCAGCTTTTGCGAGAAGCAATGCTGAGAACATTCCTGCTGGTCCTGTTCCCACAATGATTGGTCTTGTTTTAGATTTTTTAGCACCAGCCTTTGGGATTTCGTAAACATAAGGTTCTTTGATTTCAATTCTGTGATGTTTTATATTTCCTTTTACTATTCCACTTTTTAAAACTTTTGCTTCATTTTTTAATTCTACTGTTATAGAATAAACAAAATATATCATCTGGCGTTTTTTTCTAGAGTCTATGGCTCGTTTTGTAATTTTAAAGTTTTTTACTTCCTCAAGATCCAAACCTAAAAGCTCTGCAATTTTTTCCTGCAGTTCATCGTCGGAGTGGGTGATTGGGAGTGTGATTTGTTGTATTGATATCATAGGTTTTTAATATTTATAACTATACATAGTTTAGAGTCTCAATCTCCTACTTTAAAATCTCTTGGATCCGCACCATTTTCAAGTTGTTATTTAAAGTTAAGAAAAAAATATTCATCTTGATCTAGTAATACTTTTGAACGCTTTGTATCCAAGACATTCCCAGCCTAAGTATTTTTTTGGATAAATAATACCAAGACAAAAACCTTTTTCAGTGGGACCGCCGTATACCGGCATTCCCAGCAATTCGTTTATAGATAATTGTCTTGTGGTTTTGTAAGGTTTTGGTATTAGTAGTATTACAATTATAACAGTAAGTATAATTAATTTCTTTTTACTCATATTTTTTTCTTGATTTTAGATTAATTCTATTTGTTGTATTGATATTATGTTATTTTTTGATAGTTATTAGAGAAAAAGAAATGTATTTTTTATTTCTTCTTTTGTCTTTCCGGAAAGTTGTTCTAAAAATTTTTTCACACAACCTTGTGCCTCTTTTAATTTCTCTGGAGTGAAATATTCATACTCGAGTTCCTCCATTGAAGTTAGATGAACCTTATTTCTATGCTCTCTTACGAAATGTGCAACAGAGGCGTATTCCTTGCCAAATATTTTATTTTTTTTAGCTATGTCTATCATCCATGAAAAATCACTTCGTTTTTTTAGTTCTCTTTCAGACAACTCTTCAATTACTGTTTTTACTCTTTTCTGATCGTTCAATGTTATATATTTTTTCAAAAGACCTTTTTCTTTCCATCCTTTACCAAAATCAATGTTACTTGAAAATGAAGATAATAAAGAGAAAGTGAAACATTCTAAAAGTGAACCTAAAATCATTATTTGATTTTTGATAAACGATTTTTCAACAGACCTGTCTATAGTGTAGCTTTTATATACTTCATTTAGAAAATCTAGATATTGTAAATTATATGCAACATTTCTTTTCATTATATCCTCCGGAATAAAATTCAGAAATTCTAAACATCGTTTAATAGTTATGACACTATTAATATTGAATTTATTTTTTTCCATATACAGAGATGTTCAAATTTATTTATTAACACTCCCCAAAATCGACCTCTTCAGCTCCTGTGGTAGAATTTCATCTTCTATCATTTTGTCTGTTTTTTGTTTGGTAGTCATGAAATATGGTTTTTCGTTGAAATGTCTATCTAGTATTTCACAATTTTCTATCAAATTATGATTGAATGTGTCATTTTCAAGAATCTGGTTAGTTGCGACTAATTTTTTTGCTTCAGCAATATCCGCGTCTTTTTTATAGATTATTACTGCAATCTTGCAATCAGTAAGTGTCAGTGCAGTGGTTCTGTGACTGCCGTCTAGCATAAAGTATTCTGCTAGGGGATTTTCTTTTTCAAATTTTTCTAGTTCTTTTAGGAGTTTATTATTTAGATATTTTTTTACAATGTCTTTTTTTATGACTGGAACAAAGGGTAGCTTTTGCCCTTGTCTGCATTTATCAAAATATTTAATCAAAACACCATCACTATATAGTGGGTAGTCGTTCAGAGTAATGATTTGATCAGAGTTTAGTTCTATTGTTTTCATATTCTTTGTTACGTAGCATGTTACGTAGCATGCTACGTAACAAATTATTTTGATATATCTGTAGTTTGTATTATTTCTCAAAAAATTTTGTTAGAATCAATCCTTTTTTACCTAGATAGTGTTTTTCGTGTGTACCACAAATTTCATATCCCATTTCTTTATAAAAATCAGACGCTTTCCAATCTGCATCTGTCTCTGTCCATATTTTTGTACAGCCTTTTTCTTTTGCAAAGTTTTCGGCAAAGAGTAGTAGGTCTGTGCCTATCCCTTCTCCTCTATGCTGGTGACTAACAAGTAACCCTTCCAAAAATGAGACATTTGCTTCTGTAATCAAATCCAAAACACCAACAATATTTCCATCTGCGTCATTGGCGATAAATTTATATTTCTTCTTTTCAAAATTACGAGGTTTTCCATAGTGCTCAATATCGGCTAGACGCCATTCCTTTTCTTCAAATTCCTTTAACTCAGAAGTATTATTTTTTATTTCTCTAATTGTGATAGATTGGTTCATGTTTTTTTATTTGTGTATCTAGTTTCTAGTAACTGCGTATACAAATATTCCAATTGAAATAATAATTAGAAAAGCGCCGGTATAATTATAGTATTTTCTTTCAGTTCTCAAATTATGTTTAATATGGAGCTTGGTGAGTACATAGGTCTGGAATTTGTAAACCTTTTTTGGAAAAAGAATTACAATCAAACCAGCTACTGCGAAGATGATTGCTCGGATTATGTTTAGGTCGTCCATATTTTTAGTATATAAATATTATCGTTTTAAATACTTTAGGACTTCACCCAAAACCTTATCACAAGCTTTTGATTCGTCAGTTTCATTTTCAAAAAATTCTCCAATTTCATATCCACAATCTAATGGGCACCAAAATAATATCTGGTCAGGTAGTGCTTCTAGTACACCTATATCTCCTAGTTCTCCACATTTTTCCATTGATCTAGCCTCATCAGTGTCTAGTTTGTCTTTGTTTGGTTTGGAATAAATATTTACTGAAAAATGATTATTATATAGATTTAATTTTTTGACTTCATTGATTTCCCCTAAGTTTTTTTTGTCACATTCACTCAATTTTGTAATGTCGTCTTGGGTTAGTTTTGTGTATAGGTCTGTTTTTTCTATTTTTTCAATCACAGTTAGTTCTTCAACTACTGGTTTTTCATCGACAGTCTTTTCTGGTTCTTGGGGTGTTTGTATTGAATTGCAACCAGCACCAATGAATAGGCCTGATATCAATACGATAGTTGCGAGGTAAGATATTTTCATATAGTTTAATTATAGTTATTATAGACCTAGTGTAGCAGATTTGAGGGGGAAAATCAAGGTGCTGAGTAGTTGTTGTGGCACTTGATAAAAATAGTATTAAATGTTATACTCCTATCGTTATTTATTAATTAAAAAATGTCACACGAGCCGATTTGACTTATAGCTACTTTGGCTGTAATGCACTTTTTGAGTCTTGGAAAGGGATTCCTCGACTTCGCTCGGAATGACAGTGAAAAAATTTATGTCAGCACTATTTCAAGCAATACTTTATCAACCATTGTTCAATGCTTTTGTTGCGTTGTATAATTTAATCCCAGATGTGGGTATTGTTATTTTGATTGTGACGGTTGTTATCAAATTGGCACTATATCCTTTGACTTCGTCTTCTATCAAGTCACAAAAGGCTTTGACAGATCTTCAGCCAAAATTGGACGAGCTAAAAAAGAAGCATAAGGATGATCAACAGAAGGTAGCTCAGGAGACCATGAAGATGTATAAGGAAAACAAAGTAAATCCATTTGCTTCTTGCTTGCCTCTTCTTATTCAGCTTCCTATTTTGATTGCTCTGTATTGGGTATTGCGCCAGGGTTTGACTACTGATAATTTTGACACACTTTATTCTTTTGTAGCTAGCCCAGGTCATATCAATACGCTATCTTTAGGATTTATTGAGCTTGGTAAAGAAAGTTATGTATTGGCATTACTAGCCGGTGGTGCGCAGTTTTGGCAAGCCAAGATGATGACTCGCAAAAAACCACCAGCTAATGCTGGTCCTGGTGCTAAAGATGAGGGAATGGCTACGATGATGAATAAGCAGATGCTTTATATGATGCCAGTTTTAACAATTATAATTGGTATGAAGCTTCCGGGTGGTCTTACTCTATATTGGTTCCTGTCTACTCTATTTATGGCTTTGCAACAGTTGGTTGTGTTTAATAAGAACAAGAAGAAAAAGGAGCTAGAAGGCGGAAAAAAAGAAGGCGATGTGATTGAGGGAAAAATTGTTGAATAAACATTTATGCGATTTGATTTAAAACAATTGAAAAAAATGATTGTGGAGACTAAATCGGGAATGCGATTGGGGAGAGTTTTCAGTATTATTTTTGATACTGAGTTGCAAAATATATTGCAATATGAGGTAGGGAATTATTTTAATAAAAAGCAGTATTTAGTTAATCGGGATCAGATTGTTAAATTTACAGAGAATAAAATGATAGTTGAGGATAGTGTAAAGAAAGTGGAGGTTGAGGAAGAAAAGGTGAGTGCACAAGCAAAAGCTGAGCCTGCGATGATGAGGGAGGAAAATTAGTATGATAGAAACAAACAAAGGAGTTTCAGTCTTGGATTATCAGGGTATGGGCAAAGAGCCTAGAGATTGGAATACCAGAATTGGTGTACTGTCAATTCACAAAAGGAGTATTTTGTCTGATAAATATACTCCAGAGGTTGCCAATAAATTGTATCATGATGAGATAGAAAAAATAAGGAAGGTTTCTAATGAATTTGGTCTAAAAAAGGCTCAAAAAGAAAAGGATCCATTGTTAGATTATTATCCTGGTTGGGAGCCTGAACATTTTAAACAGTTTTTGGTGCAGCTGGGAGAGTGGGAAGACTATAATTTGAATACCCATAGAGCATCAGTATCCTCTGATAAATAAATTAAAAACAGCTCGCCGAATTGGTGGGCTGTTTTTTTGCATCTTCCTTCGCAAGGAGGGGATAAGCTCTTGGCCTTTTTTTAAAATTACGGTACACTATGGGTAACCCCGACCTCGTATCTCGGTACGGGGCGAGGTGATGTATAATTATTATAGTGTTGATACTTTTGGTTATGGAAGAAAAAGTGAAACAATCTATTACGAAAAGTCCTGTAGGACCTCGCAATTACATACTACAGACATTAGCTTATTTTGATGTGTTTGGCTATCCCTTGACTAGGGAGGAAATTTTTAGATTCATTTATACAGAAGGTAAGGAGGTAAAGGAGGGCACTGAGTTTTTTAATATATTACAGGATTTGGATTCCAAAGAAGGATATTACTTCCTACCAGGTAGGGGAGAGATCGTAGAAAAAAGGCAGAGAAACATCTGGTTTGTGGAGTCTAAAATGAAACGGGCTTTGCGAGGTATAAAAAAGCTAGCAAGAGTACCGTTTGTACGGGCGGTTTTTGTTTGTAATACTGTCGCTGGTGTCGGTGTGGAAGAGAGTAGTGATATTGATGTATTTATAATTACGAAAAAAGGGAGAATATTTTTGGCTAGAGCTGTGGCGACTTTTTATCTCGGATTGTTCAATATGCGTCGGACCAAGCGGAAGATAAAAAATAAGATTTGCCTTAGTTTTTATGTGGCAGACAATAATCTGAATTTACAGAGCGTTGCTTTTGAAAATGATGTATACTTGATGTATTGGTTGGCTCAGTTGATCCCAGTCTATGATCCAGATAATTTATTTGGTAGTCTGCAAAAAGCAAATACTTGGGTGAAAAAGTATCTACCAAATGCATTCCAGTCTTATAATCTGATCCCTAGATGGAAAGTAGAGTCTGGTAAGGTTGGCAGTGGAATAAAAAGGTTTTTGGAAAAGATATGGATAGGTAATTATGGTGACTTGATGGAAAAGCAAGCAAAAGGAATGCAACTCAATAAAATGAAAATGAATGTTTCAAGTGTGCAAGATGAAAATGATACTAGGGTGGTGGTGAGTGATGTGATGCTCAAGTTTCATGAGAAGGATAGGAGAGAGGAGTATAGAGGTATTTGGGAAAATAAATGTAATAAATTAAGAGGAGAGAATGTTTAGCTTAAGATTAGGCAAATTAAGTTTAGAGAATAGCTTAAAATTTTTATTAAGTACTTTTTTGTTTCTTCTTCCTTGGCAGACAGTCTATATTTTTCGTGAAGTATTTTTGGCTGGAACGAAGATAGAGTATTGGACACTTAATTTTTATGGAACGGAGATTTTGTTGTGGATTATTGCATGCTTGTTTATAGTGTGGTATTGGGAGAAATTCAAAATTCAAAATTCAAAATTCAAAATTGTTTTTAGTAAGGATAGGGTATTTATTTTTTCTGTTCTACTATTTATTTTGTACTTTTTACTCTCCACTCTTTGGGCAATTGATAAGTCGCTGGCACTACAGCAATCTGTACGTGTGATGGAAGCGATGCTATTATTTTTTATTTTGTTTTTAGGGCCTTTGAAATTTAAAGAAGCTGTGAAGTATATATTGCTAGGAAGTTTGGTCCCTGCAGTTCTAGGGATTGGACAGTTTTTATTACAGACTACTTTTGCTTTTAAATGGCTGGGGCTTGCAGAGCATATCTCGTCTGAACCGGGTGCGTCGGTTATTGTTGGTGAAAATATTGGTAGATGGTTGCGGGCTTACGGATCTTTTAATCATCCAAATATTTTTGGGGGATATCTCGCTCTATTGATTATGGGATTTCAGATTTCATACCCACAGGGCATCCCTCTTCGGGGAGATTTCAGGCTTCAAAATAAAAAATTAAGTGTTTGGCTTTTTTTTACTAGTAGTTTGCTAATCACAGCTTTATTTTTTACCTTTAGTCGTAGTGCATGGATAGTTGCCGTTTTAGTTCTGATATTTATTGCGATATATAAAAAACAGAGTAGAAAGATTCTCTTACTGCTTATTGCTTACGGTTTATTGCTTACTGCTTTATTTTTTCCTATCGTTCAAACGAGAATACTTGGAAATTCTTCTCATGAGGTCGCATCTGTGACTGAGCGGGTGAGTGGGTATGGTGAAGCTTTGGAAATATTCAAAACTAGTCCTTGGCTCGGAGTTGGTGCGGGTAACTATACTTTGGCGGTGTATAATTTGAATTCAAATTCTCCAGCCTGGACTTATCAGCCAGTACATAATGTGGGATTATTATTACTTGCCGAATTGGGAATTGTCGGTATAGCATTATGTCTATTTGTTTTGGTTAATTTCCTGATGTTATTGTTGATTTCACCAAAAAAAGAGAAGGTTTATGTCGGCTTATTGCTTATTGCTTATTGCTTACTACTTTCATTTGATCACTATCTCTATACTTCATACATAGGTTTGGCGCTCTCAGGCGTATATTGGGGGCTAATAGTTAGAGATCTCCACAGTTAGTCCACTCCTTATACACAGTCTAGCTTATTTTTAGCTAAATTTTTTACTAAAAACGATCATTGACAGGACGTTTTTTTTGTGGGATAATGAATATATAAGCAAACAGACCCTGTTAAATGGTTTTATTTAACTGGGTAAACCGACTTTAGGTTTCCGGTGTTTGAAATGGAGGGTTTTCAAAAAAGATGTCTCAACTGAAGCTCTAAACAAGCCTAAAGTTGGTGATAGGCACGGAGTATTCGCTAGCGAGTTGGTGTTACTGACAGGCATCATCATCTCATATCTAGTCGGTACACTGAGCTTGTCTCCTACTTTGGGCTTTTTTGATTCTTGTGTACGTACGATTTTCCTTAATCAGAATTTCGCAACGGTTTGACAGGTAGAAATACTTAACAGATAGTTGAATGTTTGATCTCGATCTTGCAGACAACCGCGGAGTCAAAATGCCCCTAAGGAGGAGATAACCCCGCATCACCATATACCACAGAGGGTATACGGTAAACAATGGTGCTGGGCAAGCTAATTATTAAAGATAAGTTATTTTGTTTATGATTGACAGTTTACCTCCCTACGAGTCTTGTACTCGTCTAAACCTCGTCTAGTTTTGCTACGTAAAGAAGGCTCCAAGCCTTCCACGCAGCTAGCTGTTTTGTCTGGGGCAGGTGTTGGTTGAATTGGACTTGAAATCCAGTTCTCAGTGGATCTTACTATTCTTAGTAAGAATTTCGCACCTCACTTGTTTTTCTACATGGCGGCAGACTATATGGCGAGGTTTTTTGTTTGATTGCAACTTATTTTTGACAAAATATTTTTTAGAAGGTAAAATAATAGGGTATTAATTTAATTTTTTAAAATATAATTTTATGAGTGTAGATCAATTAGATACCTCAAAAAAAGATACAGGTATGTGTCCCCATGGTAATTTTCTTGAGAGTTGTGTTCAATGCCAGTCAGATGAGGGTGGGGAAAGATCAGAATCAGCTGAAGAATTATACGCTGTATTTGAAGAAAAGCATGATAAACGGGTCGCCTTAAAAGTACAAAGATCCGACTTGCTTAGTGAAATTAATTCAAAAGCTAGAGAGTCAGAAGATCGTGAGGCGGAAGAAGCTCGATTATTGGAGGTGCATGCTCAGGAAATTGTTGAGTTAGATAATGAAATAGCAGTAACTTGGAAAAGTATGCGAGAGCTCAATGATAGAATTGTTGAATTAAATAAAAATAAATAAGACGTTATGAAGAGAGGTTAAATTTAAATGTTTTAATCCCGTCAGAAATGGCGGGTTTTGTTTTTTGCATTTTTATTGTATAATGTATGTATCATTTTTAATTTTAAAATATGGAAAATCAACCAATGCCCCCAGTTCAACCATCGCAACCATCCAAGCCAACCACCCCAATGAACCCACAAGATATAGAAGAAAATAAACTAATAGCAGCCATTGCCTATCTTGGTATTTTGGCTTTGGTACCACTACTATTAAAAAAAGACAGCCCGTTTGCACAATATCATGCCAAGCAGGGTTTAGTACTACTTATTGCTTGGGTTATAGTTAATCTGGTGATGGTTATTCCGATTTTAGGTTGGATTGCTGGCTTTGTTGGAAATATCTTATGTCTGATCTTGATGGTTGTCGGAATTGTAAATGCTTTATCAGGCGAAACAAAAGAATTGCCTTGGATTGGGCAGTATGGAAAAGGATTGAATCTTTGAATTTAGTCTTAAAATAACCTGCCTCCGGTTGATTTTTGACCGGGGGTTTGTTATTATAAGTAGGTAGAGAAAAACTATGGATGCTCATGAATTAACAAAATCTCTAGGAGAACTAAAAAACAAACTTTCAGAAATGAAAGATCTTTTGCAATTGGATAAAAAGCAGGAAGAAATAAAAAAATTGGAGAAATTAACTAGTGAGCCAGATTTTTGGAAGGATCAGGAAAAAGCAACAGGAGTTAGTCGGGAGCTTAGTGATTTGCAGGAAGAGTATGCGACTTGGGAGAAATTAAATAAAGAGGTAGGTGATCTTTTGGAAATGGCTCAGATGGATGAGGCTGATAAGGAAGTTGACATGAGAGAGGATTTGGAAAAACAGTATGAGCTAGTAAAGAGCCAAGTTAACAAATTAGAATTTAATGTTTTGATGGATGGAAAGCATGATGTAAAAAATGCAATTGTTGCAATTCATGCTGGGTCGGGTGGAACTGAGGCACAGGATTGGGCTGAGATGCTTTTGCGGATGTATTTACGCTATTCTGAAAAAAAGAAATGGAAGGTTACAATTTTAGATGAATCAAAAGGTAGTGAGGCTGGAATAAAATCGGTGACCTTACGAGTCAGCGGACGTTATGCTTACGGACATCTAAAATCTGAACATGGTACACATCGTCTAGTTCGTATTTCACCGTTTGATGCCGAAAAAATGCGTCATACTTCTTTCGCACTAGTAGAGGTAATCCCAGAGATGGAAGAGAGTGACGATGTAAAAATCGAAGAAAAGGATTTGCGTATTGATACGTTTATGGCAGGTGGGCATGGTGGGCAATCAGTGAATACCACTTACTCAGCTGTTCGAGTGGTACATCTCCCCACAAATATTACAGTCTCTATTCAAAATGAAAAATCACAATTACAAAATAAAAAAGTAGCACTAAAAGTATTGCAATCAAAATTACAAAAACTTCAGGAAGAAAAAGAAGAAGAAGAGCGCTTGAAACTTCGTGGTGAATATACAAGCCCAGAGTGGGGTAGTCAGATCCGTTCTTACGTCCTGCATCCATATCATATGGTAAAAGATTTGCGTAGTCGTTACGAGACGACTGATGATCAGGCGGTTTTGGATGGGGAACTTGATCCATTCATCGAAGCTTATTTAATATGGAAAAAATCAAATAACAGTTAACAGATAACTGACAAAATATGCAAATTTTAAAACAAGAAAATCTGGACACTCTTCATGTGGTAGAAGAGCTCAAAAAATGTAAAACAATTGTATACCCAACAGAGACTGTCTATGGTCTCGGGTGTGACGCCACAAATCAAGAGGCAGTAGATAAAATTTTTAAAATCAAAAAACGACAAGAGAATAAATCTGTTCTAGTTTTGGTTCCCAGTGTTGCTATGGTCATGAGCTATGTTCAGTGGAATGAAAAACTAGAAGAAATTTCAGGGAAGTATTGGCCAGGTCCACTCACTGTGGTGATGCAGACCAAGCCAGATTGTGGATTAGCTCAGGGTGTGGTGGCCGAGGATGGCACGGTTGCCTTTCGAGTGACTGGACATCCTCTGTGTGCAGAGATTAGCGAAGCTTTGAATCGACCGTTAGTATCTACTTCGGCAAATATTTCTTCGGAGAAGAGCCCCAGCGATATTAAGGATGTATTAGAAACTTTTTCCGCCCAAGGCGGGTCCGCCTTGGGCGGGGAAGATCTCGAATATAAGCCGGACATTGTTATTGACGCCGGAGAATTACCTCATCTCAGTCCATCTACTGTGATAAAGATTGAGAATGGCAAGGTCGTGGTTTTGAGACAGGGGGAGTTGGTAGTTGGTTAATTTTAAAACTAAAGCTTGATACTATGTACTAGTACACGGTATCATCATCTTAAAAGTATATAAAACTGTGGTAGAAAATATAAACAAAAAATTAGAAAAGAATTTTGGCCGGATGTTTTGGATTCAGGCTTTTTTGAATCTGAAAGTGTTAAATGTAATTAGTGTTTTATTTTATCTCCATCGCGGAATATCTTTGTCGCAAATTTTTTATTTATCTGTGATTTGGGGAGTTGCTAGTTTGCTATTTGAAATTCCTTCTAGTTATATGGCTGATAGGTGGGGAAGAAAAAAGACTTTGCTTTTTGGTGTAGCATTGACGTTGGTTCATTGGATTTTGTATTTGTTTGCTGATAATTTTATTATTTTTGCCATAGCAATTATTTTTGCTTCTCTGCAATCTGCAAGTTTTTCTGGGACAGATGATGCTTTGATCTATGATACTAATAAACAATTAGGGAGGAAAAAAGGAAGTTTGGTGAGTCTTGGCAAATATTATTCTGCTCGTAGTTTTTTTAAAATTTTTGCTCCTCTAATTGGTGCTTTTATTGCCAAAGACCTGCTGGAATGGCAATTTATTATTATAATTTTATTAGATGTTGTGGCGACTGTAGTTGCCTTGGTATTTACTTTTTCTTTGGTAGAACCAAATCATCATGTGGATGTGGAGGAAATGGAGGCTGGGGTAATAAAAGATGCTTGGAATTTGATAAAGTCAGATTGGTCTATTATTAGAGCAATGATTAGTAGGGCTTTGATTTTTTTGGCGATGTTTGTTATTTGGCGTATTCATCAAAAGTTTTTTATAGATATTGGTTTATCCGTTTTGTGGTTAGGAATATCGTGGTCAATTATTCATTTGTTAGGATTTATCTATAATCAAAATATAAAAAAATTCGTTTCGCATAAATTGTTAAATGAAAAAATTAATTTATTAAATATTTCTATTACAATCACGTTGTCTATATTGGTTCTCAGTGTCGTCTTATTGCCCAACAAATTTATTTTATTATTCCTATACTCTCTTATGGCATTCCTGGAATTAGCACGCTGGCCGTTGTATTCAGAGTTTTATAATCGCAAGAGCAAGTCATTTAACCGAGCTACGACACTGTCTTTGTCCAATTTTATAAAAGGTATTATGGATCCAATAGTTTTGGTCACAGCTGCTGTTTTGGTTACCAAGAATATAACCTATCCTTTTGTACTATCGCTATTACTAGCTTTGGTGGTGGTATTGTTTTTTAGACTGCCAGTTGGTATTATAGATGGTAAGAAAGTATAACCTCTATGAATAAAGAACATCCAAAATTATATTTCATACTCGCAATTGGTTTTTCAGCCTTCTGTCTTTTGATCGTGGCTTGGTTTTGGTCTGGTACTTTGCATGCTCAAGAGACTGCTTTATTTGAGGGCAATGAAACAACTCCCAAGACTTTTCTAGCAACAAAGTTAAGAAATAAAAAAGAAAAACCGAATAAGCGCGAGGTAAAAGGCTTGTATCTTACAGCCTATACCGCGTCTAGCCCAAAGGCATTAGATAGAATTATTAGTCTAATAAATTCAACCGAGCTTAATGCTGTAGTAATAGATATCAAGGATTATTCCGGATATGTTTTGTATGATAGTAATTTGTTGTGGGTAAATGAATTTAAGACTGATAAAAATCGTTTGGGAGATGTAAAAGAAATTATAGAAAAACTTCATAACAATGATATTTATGTGATTGCCAGACAGACTGTTTTTCAAGATCCAGTCTTGGCTAGTGCAAAGCCTGAATGGGCAATTCATTCCAAAAATGGCGGATTGTGGCGAGATCATAAGGGGTTGGCTTGGGTAGATCCGACTCGAAGGGAAGTTTGGAATTATAATATCGCAATTGCCAAAGAAGCAATTAAGTTTGGTTTTGATGAAATTAATTTTGACTATGTCCGTTTTCCATCGGATGGTAATATGAGCACAGTAGTATATACTAACGGTGAAAAACAGAAGTCCGAAGTTATGCATGACTTTTTTAAACATATAAGCCAAAGTTTAGCAGACAGACCGGCCTGGTTATCTATTGATATGTTTGGGTTTGTAATGGAACGACACGACGGTATGAATATTGGCCAGCGTCTAGAAGATGCGGTTGATTATATTGATTATATCTGTCCAATGATGTATCCATCACACTATCCAGCTGGACATTTAGGATTAGAAAATCCAGCTGAGTTTCCAGGTATTGTAATAGAGAGTGGCATGAAAAAAGGCGAGCCATATTTTGTAGGCAAAAAAGCCCAAGCGCGACCATGGATCCAAGCTTTTAATATTGGCGCAGTCTATGATAGTGGCCCACTAATTCGCGAGCAAATTGATATGGTGGAGAAATATACTGATGGTGGTTGGCTGCTCTGGAATGCATCAAATCGATACTCAAGTGCGGGATTGAAAATTAAATAACACTAGGACATGCTCTCCCCCTATCAGGGGGAGCACACGACGCAAGTCGGTGAGGGGGTCTGGAGAAGCTTGAAGAAAGATTTGAAATTATAGAATCTATCAAGGGTGATTATGAATTGCCTCAGATATTAAATAAATAATACAAACTCTACAACTCCGGCAGACCCCACCGTCTCTTCGGCAAGCTCAGAGTCTGCCTCCCCTGATAGGGGAGGAGCTAAAAACCTTTTATGCAAGAAAACCTCTTCAAACCAACTCACCTAAAAGAGCTTTGCCAAAAGTATAATTTAAGTCCGTCCAAAAAATACGGTCAGAATTACCTTATTTCAGAGGGCGTAATAGATAAAATAATAAATGCAAGTGATTTGAAAAAGACTGATACAGTAGTTGAGATCGGTCCGGGTTTTGGGGTGCTTACTTTCGCTTTGGTTGAGCAGGTGGGGAAAGTGATTGCATTTGAGATTGAGAGGAAGTTAGAAAAATACTGGGAAGAGAATAAACGCAAGAATTTAGAGATTGTTTGGGGAAATGCTTTAAAAGAGTTAGTAAGTGCACAAGCTAGCAAGCTAGCAAACTATAAGGTTGTTGCCAATATTCCTTATCAGATAACATCCAATTTACTGAGGGTATTATTGGAGGCAAAAAATAAACCAGAGAGTATTAGTGTGATGGTGCAAAAAGAAGTGGCCGAGCGTATTTGTGCCAAGCCCCGTTCGACAAGCTCAGGGCAGGCTGAAAGTATGAGTCTATTGGCGGTATCAGTCCAGTACTATGGTGAGCCAAAGATTATCGCAAAAGTTTCAAAAGGAAATTTTTGGCCAAGCCCAAAGGTAGATTCAGCTATACTACACATAAGCACGCAAGCACATAAGCACTCAGACTCTCGTGAATTTGATGATGCGTTCTTTAGAGTTGTAAAAGCTGGTTTTAAAAATAAAAGAAAACAGTTATGGCGAAACTTGAGTGAAGGATTGAAGTTAAATAAAGAGGAAATAAAGCAGATTTTGATTGATGTAGTAGGTAATGAAAAGGTGAGAGCAGAGGAACTGTCAGTCGACAATTGGAAAGATGTGGTTAGTAAATTGTATCATGGATAGAGTAATATTTGTATTTTGTTGATTTTGTCCCCAGTTTTGACGTGATGCCTATCACGTTTTTTTTAAATGTGGTATAATATGTATACAATATTATTCACGTAAAGCAATCTATTGCCACGTGACTTATTCCATAAACATGGAAGAACAAGTACAGAAAAAACGTCTAACTCGTGAGCAAAAGACAGGTTTTGTTTTATTGCTTGTTTTTGCTATTTTGGTTGTTGGTTTGGGAATGCTCCAGATTAGGAATACTATTTATGGGCCTTTTACTATCAGGCTTACACAGACCAATTATGACGAGGCGTCGCTTTTTCAAGATGACGCTGTCCGGTTGCAAAATATTGATACTGACCATGATGGGTTGAATGATTATGAGGAGCTAACTTTTTATGAAACAAGTCCTTATTTACCAGATACAGATTCAGATGGTTTGAGTGATAAAATGGAGATTGAAAATGGTACGGATCCTCTCTGTTCAGAAGGTGGGGATTGTAGCTTTATGTCGGATGAAATTTTTTTGTCGACTACTAGCACCGATTCTGTGGTATCCGCGTCAAATGAAGCCGATAATCCTTTGGATCTTTTGGAAAGTTTTGGAAATGATATTTCCCCCAGCGATGTAGAGGAATCATTTAAGGATGTAAAAAAGATGAGAGAGATGTTGGTTGAGACAGGATTGATTTCAGCAGAAGAGTTGGCTCAAGTAAGTGATGATGATTTGGCCGTTATTTTGGGACAAGTATTGTCTGATAAAGAAAATATTAATGAAAGTGAGCCAATTGAGACAGGTGAGATAATAGAACAATAATTTTGTAATTATGTTTACACCAAGTAAAACAAAAAAAATATTATTGAAATTTTTTATAGTACTTTTTATTTTGGTGCAGAGTTTTTCTTTTTTATTGATACCAACACCAGCCAAGGCTGTTGGCGCACCTGATGTTGTTGCTTTGAATACTTCAAAATGGACATGGGAAAAAATACAAAAAGGTTTAATATCGGCTGCTATGGGTTCGGCATTACATGCTAGTTCTTACTTTTTTCGTAAGATAGCCTACGACACTGCTACTTGGATTGCTAGTGGAGCCAAAGGGCAGAATCCACTTGCTTTTGATGAGGGGTCGCTAGAATATCTAAAAGGGGTGGCTGGAGATGCGGCAGGAGATGCTATCAGCAAACTCGGGGGAGAATACGGCCTTAATCTTTGTGCTACACCTGATTTGGCAACTATGCCTTTTATACAAATTGGATTACATAGTCTTTATGCTGATCAGGCTGGTGGGGGTGAGGGTGGTCCTAAGTCAGATTGTAGTTGGAAGGAATTAAGCGGAGCGTGGAGTGCAGAGGCTTTTGAAAAAAAATATGGTCCGGGTGGAAGCAAGTATTTGACAGAGAATTTTAACAATGCCATACGTTTTGAAGAAAGTGATTTTGGTATTGCTATTGGGGCAAAAATAAAAATTGATAGAAATATAGCGTCTGCGGTTGCGGGTGGTGAGATTGATCAGATGGTGGGAGACGGGTTTAAGCCTGTTACTAGTCTGATAAGTGGTAAAGTTACAGATCCTGCTCAATTGGTAAAGAAGGAGAGTGAATCGATAACTAATGCACAGGGATCAGAATTGACATCTACTCAGTTGGCAGGTGTTTATGGGAGTGGTTTACTCCAAGTAATACCAATGGCAGCCTCTGTATTTCTCAATACCCTGACATCTAAGGGAATTCAAAAATTACAAAGAGACTTATTGAATTATAATTGGGGTAAGGATGGGGGCTCAGAGGCCGCTGGAGTTTTGTCATTTGAATCATCTGGCTTCCAATCTAGTCGTAAGCGTGCCGAAGCCATTTTTTCTGATTTTTTGGCGGTAAACATTGTACAAATAAATAATTATAATATTTTGGAGGAATTTTCCGCATGTCCAGACTATCCAGTTAGACCTGGTTTGAATAACTGTGTTATGGATCTTGGGATGCGCGAAGCCCTAGAAGAATCAAATTTGGGCGAACCTCTAACTATAGATGATGCTATAGCAAAAGGCTACCTAAAGGGTGAGTGGTTTTTAATTTCTCCAGAAAGGACAGCTGATATATTGGACAAGGATTGTTATCTGAGAGCTTTTTGTTATACCAATATTCAAAAATTACGTCGTTCTAGAATTTTGCCACTTGGTTTTGAAATTGCGGCCACTTTGGCAGATCCAGATGACCCAAAAGCCTGGACACTAGAAAAGGTAAAAAATAATTTTTATACTTGCCCTGAACCAGGCATAGATGGAAAAATTAGATATGACTCCAATTTTCCTTATTGCCATCTGATTGATCCAAACTGGGTTTTGAAAGCACCGGATTCTAGATGTAATGCCGAGGTTTATAGTTCAAATTTGGCCGATGATAACAATACTGGTATTAGAGCTCAAGAGTGTGTAGATATACAGACATGTATAAAAGAAGACGAAGACGGAAACTGTGATTTTTATGGTTATTGTACCAAAGAAAAAAATGTTTGGCGTTTTGATGCTGACAAGTGTGAAGAACAAAATAATACTTGTAAGACATTTGTTTCATCAGAAGGAGATATAAATTCATATTTAGCTAGGACACTAGATTTTGGACAGTGTAATGTTGATTCAGTTGGTTGTACAGCTTATAGCACCGAAGAAGTAGGCGATACTTGGGTGGCTAGTGTGGAGTCTGAGGGTTGGGAGTATCAAGAAGAGGGTAGGAATCAAACAATATTTTTTAACAGTAAAATTGACAACTATACTTGCTCAGAATTATCAGTTGGTTGTAATGAATTTTATCTGGGAGAAGAAAATTTAGATGGTGATTACGTTAATAAAAATAATCTTAAATATTTCAAGAAAGCTCCAGAATATTTGGGGTGTTATGATATAGATCCAACTACACCAAAAGTTGATTGGCCACAAACTGCTCCTCAGCTTTTGGATCTAGATCTAGATCCAGATTCAGTCGAGGCTTGTTCTGGTTTTGCTCAAGTCTGCCTACCAAGCGAAGTGGAGTGCGATTCTTACGAACCTCTATCTGGTCCTAGTTCAATAGATATTCCTGGAGTTATTGGAAATAATTATTGTAATGCATCCTGCGTTGGTTATGAGACTTTTCGACAGGGTAAGACTGCCTTTGAGCCAAGTGAATTTCCATTGTATTTTATACCTGACGAAGCCACATCTTGCCTCAGTGAATTTGATGGCTGTGATGAGTTTACCAACATTGACGAGCTTTCCAAAGGTGGTGAGGCGTTGGAATATTATAGCGATCTAAAATATTGCGAACGACCCGAAGATGATAATCAAAAAGTGTTTTATTCTTGGGAAGGATCTAAGACCGAAGGTTATGTTTTGAAATTACATACTTTACGACCGATTAATCAAGATGACTTTGATTACTTGTCAGATCTTTCATTGGATTTGACCACAGAGTCGGGTAAAACAGAAAATATAAGTAAGGTATTCCCAACATCTTCGCCTGCCTATGCTAATGAGTTAATCAATGATTTGGATGATTATTATGAATCTTGTAATGAAGAATCTTATAATAGTTTGATAAATAAAACAGGTGTTTCTAAGCAGGCTTGGGCTGATTGTCGTGCGCTCTATGATAGAGAGGGTAATGTTTTCTATAGAATACTATCCGAGACTATAACTGTAGCCGACGAATGCCATCCTCTGCGCAAGACTAATTCCAATTTGTATGTGGATGTAAGCATTGCAGTAGCTGACACTGCACCAGATGTGGAAAAACAAGAGGTTCAAGATTTTTGTGTTAAAACCAAGGGTGGTGTTTGGGGTGATGTACTAGATGATGATTCAGAAGAACCAGTTTGTCAGCGTTGTTATGCTGGAGGTGATTATGATAACGGTACTTGTATTTATTGGGCAATTGATGCGCCAGGTGAATCCCATTCTTGTTTTGCCGATGTCAATGGTTGTCGTGAGTATCGTGGTAATGCTGCTAGTAATTTGGAAATCGTAGCTAGTTCTGATTTCGATGTCGTTGATAAGGATGATGAAAGTGCTATGACTAAGGCAGAGAGTGGTTGGGAACCAAAAGATGAGGTAATAATAGCCTCAGAGTCTATTCAGGTTGGCCTTACTTCTTTGCAAGTAAATGGTAGCAAAATTTACAATGAAATTGATGTTAATGAACTTATTATTGGCGATATCTTCAAGTTAAGTTTTTGGGCCAAGGGTGATAGTGAGGAATTAAGTATTTATTTTGAACAAGGTGGTGACACATTAGATAGTTTTACATTTGATATGGCGACTGATTCAGAGACTAAAATTAGTATTGGTTCGGATTGGCGACTGTATAATGTAGGACCAGTGAGCATCAGCAATTTGGATGACGAAGGTGATAATGTTCATCTAGTATTTGATACTGTTGGAAATAACCCAAATTATTTTATAGACAATTTAGAGCTTTCCAGAGTTAGTGATAGCTTTTACCGTATAAAAAATTCATGGAAACAGGATTATGAGAAAAATGGAATTATTATTGATGTGCCTTTGGACTGCGATGATACTCCCAATGATCCTTTCCCAGGCATAGGTCTGGGCTGTAGTCAATATAAAGAAGAGAGCACTGGTAGGGAAAATATTTATGCTGTCGGTTTTGATAGTCTCTGTCGTGACGAGGCGGTTGGTTGCCGTGCGTTTTTTGACACGCAGAATAGTTCACAGTCAAACAAAATTATTTATAATCTGTGGTGTGTTGGAGATCAGGGGAAGAATTGTGAATTGACCTATACTCCACCTAATGCTAGTGGTTTAGAAATTTTGGGTACATGCTTTGTGTCCACTGGCGAGACAGGGTGCTTTGTAGAGGGGCCTATAAATGGAAGTGATTTGTATTCAATAGACAGTGTAGAAGGTGAAATAAATAATGCTGTGGTAACTACTTCTACTGTAATTATTCCAGCCGATACACCTTATAATAAGCCAATTTATCTTACTTATCGTGAGCAGTATACTTGTGAAGAAATAGATAAAGGTTGTCAAAAAGTAGCACTAGAAAGCCAAGTAATACCAGACGCCGATAATGTATTGGCCTATGAATTTTCACCGACATCTATATTAAATGACCCTGATAATTATGATGAAACACTCTGTCGGTCTGACCTGGTAGGTTGCGGTGACTTTACGGCTGGTAGTGAAAAATATTTTTTCAAGGATCCTGTTGTTACAGGTAATAGTTTTTGTGAGTACAAGGATGAAATTACTGTAGATGATTTGACTTATAGCGGTTGGTTTTTGGCTGGTGTGGGTTATTGTGTGGATAGTGATGATATTTGTGCTTCTGATGATGATTGTGGCGAAGGTGTTAGTTGTGAACGTCAGGGTCAAGTGCCGTGTTACAATAATTACCAGATCGTTGGTGGTGAATATGGGGTTTGGTCCAATAGTTCTCCAAATTATGATGGCAGAGTCGGTGTTTGTCCAGCCAGCGAAAATGGTTGTAGCGAGCTTATTGATCCACAGGACAGTTCGGATTTGAATCCAGATGGTCAACCATACTATGTAATATTCAATGATAAACTAACCAAGCCAGTTGGCGAATGTGAAAGTCAGGCTAGTCTAAAAGAAGGTTGTGTTTTGTTTGATAAAACTGACAAGCCAAATTTATTATATAATTCGGGGGCTACGTATACAAGTAGTAAAAATAAAGATTTTGCTTTGGTAAACATGGTCACTACTGGTAATAAAGACACTAACACTTTACTCAAAGTAATTCACGATAGAGAGTGTGGTGAGTGGTTGTCTTGCCAAGGGTATAATATGGTAAATGATACTCAATCTGAGGGTAATAAACGCCGGGTTTGTATGGCTTTGCAGGCCTGCCAAGATGGTAGTTCACTCAAATGCGACAGTGTGGCACCAGCAGATGAATTTGTCAACCAAATACTTACAACTGATCTATATATTGATCGTAATATTTCATGGCAAGAAGGTCGTGATCTGTCTGGTTATTCTTTGTTCAACCAGTTTCAGATTCGCGATTTGGATTTTATTAAACAAGAAATAGACGATGGAATTACAAAAGATAGCAAAGTTTATTTGGGCTATATAGACAAAGATTCTAATTTAGAGTGCGAGATTAAACAGGATGGGGATGATGATTATTGTGGGCTGAGAAATATTGGTATTTGTGTGGATAGTAAATGTGTTTATCCATCCTCTGGGTATTATAAAAATATAGATGAATTTGAGAAAGAGCTGTATAATCAAGAGTGTCGTGGTTACCCAGAAGAAGATAGTCCGTTTGTAGATGACGGGAATAAGAATATAGTAGAAGAGTGGGATAATTCACGTCCACAGTTTTCTGATGCCGCCTATGTTGGTAGTAATATTTGCCAACTAGGTGAGGATTGTTCTTGTGATTATTTGCGAGCTGGTTATGGTGAGTCTGGCTTGGTCTCAGAAGAAAAGTTTTTTGAGTTTGGTGATTCAATTATGTTGGATATAGATCTCGATAGTGGTTTTGCGTCAGAAAAACCTTGGGATCAAAAATATGGTATTTGTCAGGGTGGTGAACGGGATGGTGGTTTTTGTGAAAAAAGTAGTAAAACACCAGATTTAATGTGTCCAGGTGGAGAGTGTTCTTTAAAGCTAGTCCAAAGAAGTGAGCGCATCGGTTGGAAGGGGTACTGTCTAGAACGTGATATAAGTCGTCATGTCAACGGTAGAGTAGACAATGCTAATGATGCATTTGCTTGCTTGACTTGGTTACCACTAGACAGTGTACCAAGTGCTTTTGATATATTTAATAGTGATGAAAATATTGGTTATGTCCCACCAGATGATGGTGGCAAGGCTTATTGTACCGAGATGGTGGGGTGGCAGGATATTGAAATTTATGATGGTAATGGACCACTTAGTTTCAATTGTGATTTGACTACTAATAATAACTTGAATGATGCCCTAAAGAGTTCTTTTGCAGAGGGTGGTTTTGGTGAATTTTGTTCTTCTGGTTCGGATTACGTTATGCCTGATATTTTGAAAGTTGAAGATGATATAAAGGATAGTGTAGATGTTACTTGTAATTCTAGTACACCAGAAGATCTTGAGGATTGTCCTTTTGCTTCAATGTATTATCGTTTGTACAATTATCCTTTTAGGGCTTTACAGGAATTGGCATGGACCTTTATCAACCCCGAGTGGGATGATATAGAACTTATTGTTCATAAATTTGGCACTACTGAAGTTGGTGGAGAAAATTTTAATGTACCTGTAGATTTAGTTAAAAACAATTACTATAATCCACGCAATCATTTTTTAAGTAGGGTGGATATAGCTGTCAATCCTGGTGATCCTGGCGATAGTCTTGGTGGTATTACTCAAAATCAATTTAATAATTCCTATCCTAGTGCTGGTAAAATTTTTGTATCTTTTATGGCAACTGGCGGTTATGGTGGAAATACGTATGCACCTTTGTTTCCTGATAGAGAATCATATGGCATTAAGTGGGTTGATGAATATGCTTCTCCTTTGACAACAACTAGAGAAACCGTTCCTATACCACTTAGCGATGTGGGGTTCGTAGATGTGGGAATTATTAAGCATGAGCCTAATAGAGTGGAATCTTTTCTTACGAGAGATATGATAGATAGTGTTTCACTAGTGCCTTTATGGGCTGGTGAGAATGGTGACGATGCCGCTGAAAACGCACAGATTCCACGCTTAGGAAAACCATTAACAATTGTTTTGTCAGATGATTATGCAAAAGTTGGATCTGGAGATGAAGTAATTAAAAGATATTCCAGCAATACAGATTTTAATGACGCTAAATATTTTGGTAATCATTGGGTTTTAAAAGATAATACAGCACCTGAAGGTCTTGTGGGATATACTCTGGTATGGTGGGCAATAGATCCCAAGCTTAATGAAGAAAAAACCAGTAATGAAGGAACAGATTATAATAATTTTTATGTAGAGTCTTATAATTATACTGACGATCCTTTCGATCCTTTTGGTCTGAAAAGTGAATTCACCGATAAGGGAGATGGGGCATCTGGAAATCATCTTTTAGCTTTTCAGATTTTATTTGAAGAAGAAACAGGAAAATTTGCTGGTTATCGTTCACGTAATTTATCATGGTTTTGGAGTAAATGGAAGCAGTGGGGCTATTCAACCGCTGTGGTGTTCACTCTCAAGCCAATGTGTCTTGAAGCGGTAGAGGTGTATAATGACGAGGATAGGACAAACACTAACAAGGCTTGGACAAATAAGTTGTGGGCGGGTGGAGGTTTTGATCTACTTCCTATTGTCGATAGTAATGGGGGTAACTCCGCTGGAATTATAAAGAGAGATATGCCAGCTAATACTTTTGGTTCAATTTCTAATTTTGGTGCTAAAGAATGGTTTCGTACTTTTTCGGATGATTACATAAATGAAGAAAATCCAGATCACGCTGGAAGACCTACCTTGTGTTTGGATGAATTAGATTATGGTAATTTGCAGGTCAGAAGCAAGTGTAGAGGTCCTGTAATGGGTGGTGGTAGTGATTTTACTTATCCTGGTGTGACAAAAAATGTAATGAATACATATATGCCAGGAATTAGTAATTCCTTTGTAGATTTTGAGCATAGCGAGAAAACAATACAAAATTTATTTACGAAAGCATTTAGTGTCAAGTCACGCCTAAACACCGACAATGAATTAATCTCAACTTGGTTAGATACCTCTGATCCAAATACTAATCCAAATGATAAGACTGTAGATGATTATAGCTATACTGACAAAGCACTTGAATACGGCACCCCACCATTAATCTTCTACCCCGCCGAATACTACAACGGGGTATTAGATGATTATGAAAACAAATTTTCTGTTAACAGTGTTGGTTCTACTGGTGACAAGCTTTATGGTAAGGGTAGTTTACCAACTTTTGTTAGCTTCTACGCCTGGGCTGACCACAACCAAATGCCACTGCGAAGAATAATTGTAGATTGGCAAGACGAGGGTATTGGAAAACAGGGTAGTATATTAGGAGAAGCCCAAGGTTATTATCAGAATTCCAAACCATATTGCCAGAACTTTGAGTGTGTAAAAGGACAAGATGAAAGCCTGGGGCTTACGTGTAGTCAATCTGACGAGTATTCTTGTCCAGATGGTTATACTTGCGAAGAAGTAGATCCAAAATTTGGTAATTTAATAGGTGATCCTAGTAATACTGATACTTGTGTAGAAGAACCAGTAAAAGCCTTTTGGAACTATTACTGCGATATAACTGAAGAGGATAAACAAAACTATACAGCTGGACAAGGCGTTCCTGGTAAGGCTTATGTTTACAAAGTAAAAGACATCGACAACATTGATCTAACACCTACTTACACCGAATGGCAAGAACTATTAGCATCCAAATTCCACGGCCCCGACGACTTCGTCTGCGTCTACAAACCAAGAGTTCAGGTACTTGATAATTGGGGGTGGTGTACTGGGACGTGTGGTGATGGGGGGAAAGAGGGGTGTTATGACGAGTATATTAATCAACAGGGAGTTAGCCAAGATCATTGTGCACCAGAATATTCGGATAGTTGGGTGAGTTATTCCGATATCATAGTAGTGGTACCTTAGGAATATGGAGATAAATTGAGATGCATAGAGATAAGCAAAACAAAAATCCGACTTAGTCGGATTTTTGTTTATCTAAATATTCAAGTATTTAAATATTTAGAAGTGTAGCCGAGGGAGGAATGACGGGCTACTCGTCGATAGGGGTGCAGTAGAAATCATATTCTTCATTGCCACTATCGCCTACCAGAAGGTATGGCGGTACATTTTTGGCAATGGGGGGTGGATCTTCATTGAGCCTCCAGATGGAAGCTTTACAGGTTCCCAAATCCCAGATAACTTTGAAGATTCCTGTGTAATCTTTACATTCTACCAACGCCCCCTCCGGAACAGTAGGAATACACTCCATCAACTCTCCGGCAGAGTCAACGAAGGTGGACTCAGAGTCGAGCGACTCTGAGGTAATATCCGATTGCTCGGACCACGAATCTTCACCAACAGGTGGAGATTCAGTCGTATCAGGCTTGACCATACTAACGTCAACTGAATCGACGTCATTCAGGTCGCAACCAAATGCGATACTCACTACCAAGGCCGTAATGACCCACATCCAGACTTTTCCCATGATTTTTTCCTCCCAGGGCTTGAGTTCAAAAAGAGCAGTCTAGTATCATTATATCTAGTATATATCGTCAGGTTAGTCTCTGTCAAGACCAAACAGCTAAGTATAGCAAATTTTGAGGGTTTTGTCAAGTTGGGCTGGGAATAATCGTGTATAATAATTAGATGTTAGATTTCGAGAGAAATTGAGTAATATTTTGCTTTTTT